>Ga0129297_10000013_pt1 | contig 119479 bp, 117 predicted proteins | sample I18A1metaG_FD_94708 | JGI IMG/M metagenome (GOLD analysis project Ga0129297, IMG submission 94708) | Lake sediment bacterial and archeal communities from Gulf of Boni, Indonesia to study Microbial Dark Matter (Phase II) - ​I18A1 metaG | ecosystem: Environmental > Aquatic > Freshwater > Lake >... | reverse complement strand
GCGGCGTTGAGCGCCAGCAGGTTGGTTTGCCTGGCAATTTCTTCGACGATATTGATCTTCTCGGCGATCTGCCGCATCGCGGCAACGGTCGATTCGACCGCGCACCCACCCTCCCGGGCATCCTTGGCCGCCAGGGTCGCGATCTTTTCGGTCTCCCGGGCGTTGTCGGCGTTCTGCCGGATGTTGGCGGTCATCTGTTCGATGCTCGACGAGGCCTCCTCGGCGGCGGCCGCCTGCTCCGACGCCCCCTGCGAGAGGTTGCTGGCGGTTTCGGCCACCACCACGCTCCCCTGGACGATCTGGAGGCTCGCCGCCTGGATCTGAGCGACCAAATCGTTGAGCGAATCGTTCGCCCTGGCCAGCGGCTCACGGATGACGCCGTCGGCCTGGAAAGTGAAGTCGCCGCTCGCCAGCGCATCGAAGGCCGCCACCACCTCCTGCTGCATGTTGCTGGCAAAGGCATCGATCTCCTTGGCCATGATGCCGATCTCATCATCGCGCTCCAGTTGCAGGCGCTCGTCGAGATTGCCGCGGCCGATCTCCTGGATGACATGGACGGTCTTGCCGAGCGGCGTGGTGATGCTCTTGGCGAAACGCCAGGCGAAGAGTGCGCCGAACACCAGGCTGAGGCCGGTCGACACCCAGAGGATCGCCTTGGAGCCTGCCGCCGAGGCGTTAATTGCCGCTGTTGCCATGTCGCGGCGCTCTGCGGCGCGAACCGCCAGCGCCTCGGCGCTCTCCGTCACCTTATCGGCCTTCTCCCTGATCTTGCCGAGCAAGGTTTCGATCTCGTTGTCCTTGGCGACCAGCACGGCGAAGGCGGCGCTATAGCTATCCACGAGCGCAGCATTGCCACTCGACCTGAGTTTCTGCGCGGTCTCCTCGTTTTTCTTCACATATTTCTCATCCTTGCGCAGCATGTAGTCCTTCTCGTGGCGACGCAGGGTGAGGTAGGTGACCATGGCGCCGCCGCTGACGGACTGTTCCAGTTCGTGCGCCGACTTGCGGAACGCGCCGTAGGCCCCTTCGTCCTGGTTGAGCCCACGCGCCACCGAGACCGCGACGAACTCTTTGAATCCCAGGCGGTAAGCTTCCAGGTCCTGGATAATGATTTTGGCCTCGCTGACGGCCTTTTCGTCGGACGTCTGCTGCTCGATTTCCCGGACGTGTTTCGTGGCGTCATCCAGATGTTTGTAGACCTGCTCGCTGTACTTGAGGTCCTGGCGCATCAGGAAGTCCTTCTCCCGACGCCGCACTTGCAGGACGTCGGTCATCAGCACTTCGGCCATTTCCATGGTCTTGGTCAGCCCCGCCACCTCCACCGAATAGCCGGTGGTGACCCGGCTGAGCTGATAAATACCGATGGCGGAAACGACCGTCATCAGCAGCATCAGCGCACCGAATGCCCACCCTAGTTTCGCTCCGATTTTCATGGTCTGTCTCCTTATCCGTCTTACTTGCTTGCTTGCTTGATTGATCCCCGGTCTTTCAGGGGGCAGTTTTCACAAATGATCAGGCGGCGCTGGCCTGCAGCTGCTGCAACTCGCCCCCGGCGAAGATTCGGGAGGTGTCGAGCAGGATCATGAAGCGCTCCTGGTGCCGGCCGATTCCCTTGATGTAATCGATGCGCATCGCCGTCCCGAGCCGCGGGGCCGGGCGGAGCTGGTCGTCATCGAGATCGAGCACCTCGCAGACTTCGTCGGCAAGGGCGCCGACCACCATCTGCCCGTCGGCGGTCGCCACTTCGAGGACGATCACGCACGAGTTGGCCGGGGGCGCGGTTCCCGCCGTGGCGAATTTGCGGCGCAGGTCGACCACCGGCACGATCGCGCCGCGCAGGTTGATGACCCCGAGCATGTATTCGGGGCTCTGCGGGACGCGCGTGAGCGCCGGCAGGTCGAGAATCTCGCGGGTCTCCCTGACATCGACGCCGAACAGTTCACCATCAAGGATGAAGGTCAGGTATTGTCCGGTCCGGTTTTCCTGGGCAGTATCGAGCATGGTTTGATTCTCCTCGAAAAGTCGCTTGATCGCGTTGGCCTTCAGGCCGGGCAGACCATCCGCACCACGGCCAGCAGGTTCTCGGGCCGGAACGGCTTGGTGACCCAAGCCGAGGCTCCGGCCTGCTTGCCGGCCTGCTTGAGTTCCGGCTGGGTCTCCGAGGTCAGCATGAGAATCGGCAGGAAGCGACAGCCGGGCGTGCGACGCACCGACTTGATCAGCTCCACGCCATCCATCTTCGGCATGTTGAGATCGGTCACCACCATATCGACGTGGCAATTGCTGAGTTTTTCCATGGCATCGATTCCGTCGGCAGCCTGGACCACGCGGTAGCCGGCAGTGGACAGCGCGTTTTCCAGGCAGAGGCGCACGGTTGGGGAATCGTCGACAGTCATAATAGTTTTCATGGCAGTGTCTCCTCACGGACGGAGCAAATTGATTAATGCAGCGCATTCGACTTGCCATGCGATGAATTCATCCATCGTGCCAACTGCTTAACATGCTGATATTGCTACTTAAATTCGAAAACAAAAAACCTTTGCCATGCCCAGGGCATAACAAAGGTTTGGTCTGCTACCGGAGATTTTTTCTAACCGACCGTTATTGTTATAAATCTATCCTTTAACAAAAGTTATGGCTTGCCATCCCGGGCATAACTTTCGGGGCCGCGCGGAGCTAAAACTCGTCGTCGGTCCCTTCCGCCATCTTCTTCAACCGCTTGCTCAACGCCGGCTGGCTGATGCCGAGCAACTTCGCGGCGGCCGTGCGATTCCCGCCGGTGCGCTCCAGCGCTTCGAGCACCAGGGTTCTGACCGTTTCGCGAATGGTGGGGAAGTTCTCGCTATCGGCACTCGCCGCGGCGGGGTCGGCCGGGCTGGCAGCAACAGCACAAGCCGCGGCGGTCAGCGGCCCGGCGCCGTGGCGGCTGAGGGCCTCGAAAGCGATGGCCCGCAACTCGCGGATGTTGCCGGGGAACGGCAGGCGCGCCAGCCCGGCCAGAAGCGAGGCGGCGGCCTCCGGCACGGGCCGGCCCAGCTGACTGGCAGCCTCGGCAAGAAAGTGCCGGAACAGCAGCGGCACATCCTCGGTGCGCTCGCGCAACGGGGGGATGGCGATCTGGTGGGTACGCAGGCGGAAGTAGAGGTCGCGGCGGAAGGTGCCGGCCTCGCTGCGCGCCGGCAGGTCCTGGTGGGTGGCGAAGACCAGGCGCGCCCGCCCCTTTTTCGGCTGGTCGCTCCCCAGTGGATAGTATTCGCCATCCTGGATGAAACGCAGCAGCTTAATCTGCGAGGCCGGCTCCAGGTCGCCGATTTCGTCAAGGAACAGCGTCCCCCCGGCGGCCTGTTCAACCAGCCCGGCCCGCGCCCGGTCGGCACCGGTGAAGGCTCCGCGTACGTGCCCGAACAGGGTGTCGGAGAAGGCCTGATCGTCGAGGCCGGCGGCGTTGACCGCCACCCACGGCCCCTTGGGCCGGCTGGTCTCATGGATCGCCCGGGCCAGCAACTCCTTCCCTACCCCGCTCTCGCCGACCAGCAAAACCGGCTCGCTGCTGGCGGCAATCGCCTCGATATAGCCGAAGATCGCCTCCATCTGCGGGCTGGCCGTGAGGATGCCGGCGAAAGCCGCCGATCTCTGCGGCGACTGCGCCAGCAGGCGCTCCTTGAGCGCCTGGTTTTCCTGTTGCACTTCGCGAACCTCCAGGGCCCGCCGGACCGAGGTGAAGAGCCTGGTCAGCTCCTCGACCTTGAGGAAGTAGTCGAAGGCCCCTTCGCGCATGCAGTTGACGGCGATCTCCACCTCGTTGCGCCCGGTGACGACGATCACCGGCACGTCGGGGTGCTGCTGGCGCAGCAGGGGGAGCAGCTGCTCGCCGGTGAGATGCGGTATGGTCACATCGAGCAGCAGCAGGCTGACCGGCTGCCTGGCCAGGGTCGGCAGCACCTCGCGGCCGTCCTGGCAGAGGATCACGTTGCCGATGCCGACCTCCTTGAGCAGCGCCAGGCGCATGCCGCGCAGCCACTCAATCTCGTCGTCCACCAGCATGACCGGCAGGGCCGGGTAGAGTTCAGTCGCCATTGCCATCCTCCATGAGCGCCGGGAATTCGAGGGTGAACGTCGCCCCCCGCCCGGGTTCGGATTCGATCTTCATCATTCCCTGGTGCTCGGCGATGATCCGCGCCGACACCGACAGCCCCAGGCCAGTGCCGCCGGATTCGCGCCGGGTGGTGAAAAACGGGTCGGTGATCTTCTCCATGATGCCGGCGGGGATGCCGGTCCCCTCGTCGCGCACCTTGAGGGTCACCCGGCGGCGCACCCGATCGGCAAACACTCTGATTTCGATGGCCTGCGCCGGGTCGGTCAGGGCATGGCAGGCGTTCTGCAGCAGGTTCACCACCACCTGTTCGAGGCGCTGGGACGAACCGCTCACCTTCGGCAGGTCATCGGGGATATCCACCACCAGGAACTGGGTGCTGTTCTTGAGCAGGTTCCCCAATAGCCGCAGCGCCCCGCTCACGACCTCGCCGAGGTCGACCACCTCCTGCGTCCCCTGCGCCTCCATGCGGGCGAAGTTCTTGAGCTCCTCAACGATGGCCCGAATCCGCTGGGCGCCGCCGAGGATATCAAGGAGGCTCTGCGGGACCTCCTCGCGCACCATCGCGTAGGGCAGCCCGCCGAAACGCATCGACGCGTGCTCGCCGGGGAGTTCGTCGAGATAGGCGAGGAGATCGGCGAAGACCTCCTGCACCACCGGAACCGACATCAGGATCAGGCCGGTCGGGTTGTTGATCTCGTGGGCCACCCCGGCGGAGAGGCTGCCCAGCGCCGCCAGGTGCGCCGCCCGCGTCGCCTCCTCGCGCAGCTGCATCTTTTCGGTGAGGTCGCTCGCTATCTGGATGACGTTGCTGATCTTTCCGGCACTGTCCCGGACCGGGAAACCCTTGACCCCCCAGGTGCGGCCGTAAGCGCCGGTGCGCACCCCCTCGAAGGGCTGCCCGGAGGCGAACACCGCGCGCAAGCACTCGGCACACACCTCCGTGCAGTCGCCGACCCAAAGCTGATGGCAGGTGCGCCCCCGCAGTTCTTCCTGGCTGCAGCCGAACTGCTCGACCGCACCGCGGTTGGCCCAGACCACTTCGAGCCTGGAGTTGAACAGCACCAGGGAGTCGGCAATCCCCTCGAGGACCGCCTCGAACTCCTGGGAGAGCCGGCGGAAGCGCTGCTCGCTGTCGCGCAGGGCCTGTTCGGTTTTCTTCTGCGTTGTGACGTCCCGGCCGATGGCGCGGAAATAGACCGGATCCCCCGAGTAATCGCAGACGACGCCGAAGGCCCAGGAGACATGGGGACTCTCGCCGGTGGCGCGAAGCAGGCGATTCTCGATCTCCACGCTGGCATCTTTGGCCGCGACCCACTCCTCCAATGTTCGGCGGGTCGACTCCCGCTCGTCCGGATGGATGAAGTCGAGAAAGCTGCGGCCGATGCAGGAGGCGGCCGGACTCTCGAACATCCGTTCCGTGGTCTGATTGACGAACAGGCAGCACAGGTCGGCGTCGAGCTTCAGAAAGAGGGCATCGACGTTTTCCACCAGTTCGCGGTAACGTTGCTCACCGATCGAAAGGGCTCTCTGCCGGTAGGCGATCGTCTCGACCAGGCGCCCGAAGGTCTCATGCATCTGGCGCACTTCCGCGAAACCGTAACGTTGCGTCTCCCCGGAAAAGACCGCCCGCTCTTCATTGACGCCGAACGCCACTGTCTCGGCTTGCAGCATGGCCCGGCGCAGATTTTCCAGTGGCCGCACCAGCGCCCGGCGCACGACTTCGCCAAGGATCAACAGGAACAGCAGGATCATCAGGATGTTTTTCCCCTGCCGGACCGTGATTTTCTTAAGTAACTGCTGGTGCATGTACCGCTGGTCGAAAACCAGCGCGACTTCGCCGACGATCAACTGTCCTGCCGGGGTGCCGCTCGCCGAAAGGTGCAGCGGCATCTTCATCTCGACAAAACTACTCCCCTGCGGCAGGGCTTGGATGTCGACGATCCGGCCGCCTTCCCCGCGGGACAATCCGGCCAGCAGCCGTTGCCGGTTGCGGGTCCATGCGGCGGCCGCCTCCAGCCCCTCTTCGGGAAACTCCGCCAGCAGCACGTCGCGCACCGATTCCCGGTCGAACTCGTAAACCGAGCGGCGCAGGGTCAGGGCCAGCCGGTTGCCAATGCTGGTTAGTTTGGCTTGGATCTCGCGTTCGATGAGCAGCTTGCCGGCATGGTATTCCATCACCCCGGAGACACCGAGAACCAGCAGCGCACAGCCCCCGAGCAGCAGAACCAATTTGCCGGCAACACCGATCTTCATCGGCCGACTCCCGCCCGGTCGGCGGCCGGTTGCTTATGGCGCCAGTCGGTCATGCCGTAGCGGTCGAGGATCGCCTGCAGCTGGCCGGTGACCCGCAGATCATCGATCTTGCGGTCGAGCATCTGCGCAAACGCCTCGGCATCTTCCAGCCGTGGCGAAAATGCGGCATAGATCCGCACCGCCGGCCCGATCGGGCCGGCGGTGCGGATCCTGACCCGGCCGCGATGCTGCTTCATGTAGTAACTGACGACTTCCTGGCCTTCAACGAAAACATCGATGTCTCCATCCTGGAGGGCGGCGACCATGCGGTCGAGGGGATATTCGCCGCGCGCGAACCAGACCTTGCCGGTCTTGGCGTTTCGGCGAAGGTACAAGTCGAGGAGTTCGGTGTAGTCGTAGTCCTGGGCCACGCCCAGTCTGACCCGCTGCAGATCTTGCAGGCCGGTATAACTCCAGCGGCTGCCGGGGAGCGTATAGAACACCGCCTGGTCAATGCCCAGGGACGACTCCGGAAAGACCATGTCAGGAGTTTGCGAAAAGACCGTGCCGACCAGGCCGTCGTATCGGCCTTCGCGGACCTCCTGGACACAGCGTGTCCAGGGGAGGGTCGAATACTCGACCTGGTAGCCGAGGGGCTCGTAAACCTGGCGCATGATGTCGATGAGATAGCCCTCGCGAGCGGTGCCCGCTTCTCCGGTATAGGGCATCCACAGGTCGGAGCAGATCTTAAGCGGTCGGAGAGAGCTCTTCTGCGTTTCAGGAGGTGTTGTGACGACTGAAGGTGACGCGGTGGGCTGAGCAGTCAACCATAATGGCTGATAGATAAGCAGAGCCAGTATTCCGAAGATGGCTAGGCAGCAAAGGCTGAACCAGAGAGTCCTCACGGTTACTCCCAAGAAAATTCACGTTTATGCCGAAAAACTCCTTAACTATAACAAAAGAAGTCGGTTTCGTAAAAAAACACGCTCCTTTGCATACCACAATTTCTACTCGGGATAACTGACTTCCATCAGGCATAATCCCTGCGGCGGGGCGTTGACCCCTGCGCGCATCCCCGGCTCACGGCCCAGCAGACGGGGGATGTCGGCCACCGGTCGCTTCCCCCTGCCGATCTCCACCAGGGTGCCGGTCAGCAGGCGCACCATGTTGCGCAGAAAACCACTGCCGCGCACGTCGATATGCAGGAAATCGCCTTCCTCGGTCACTTCGACATGCTCCAGAAGGCGCACTGTTTCCCTGGCCGAACAGCCACTGGCACGGAAAGCGCCAAAATCGTGCTCGCCGACCAAAAGTGCGGCCGCCCGGCGCATCGCTTCCAGGTCGAGCGCACCGCGCACCAGCCAGGAATTGCGCCCGGCCAGCGGCGAGCGCACGGCTCGCCTGTCGATGGTGTAGCGATACCACTTGCCGGCCGCCTGGAAACGGGCGTGGAAGTCGGCCGGCATCACCCTCGCCTCGCGCACGGCGACATCATCCGGCAACAGGCAGTTGAGCCCGTCGCGAAAAGCCGTCAGGGGCAACTCCCGGGCGGTACGGAAATGCACCGGCATGGCCCGGGCATGCACCCCGGCGTCGGTACGCCCGGCCGACTGCACGCGCACCGGTTCACCGAGAAGCCTTTCCAGCGCCGCCTCGACCTCCCCCTGCACGCTGCGACCGTTGGGCTGCAGCTGCCAGCCCGCGAAGTCAGTACCGTCGTATTCGAGAATCAGCAGAATGGTGCGCATCGCTTTCGACCCGGAATGTCAACGGGGGCCAACCGGCCCCCGTTTCCCTCCTCACTCCTTACGCCTCACACCTCACCGGTTTTCCGCCAGGATTCGCACCATGCGCCGGAGCGGCTCGGCGGCGCCCCACAGCAGCTGGTCGCCGCAGGTGAAGGCCGAGACGTACTGCGGCCCCATCTTCATCTTGCGCACACGGCCGATCGGCACTTCGAGCAGGCCGGAGACCGCGGCCGGGGTCAGCTGCGACACCGAGTCGGCCTTGGTGTTGGGGATCAGCTTGACCCACTGGTTGTCGTTGGCGATCAGTTGCTCGATGTCGGCAATCGGCACGTCCTTGGTCAGCTTGATGGTCATGGCCTGGCTGTGGCAGCGCATGGCGCCGACGCGTACACAGATGCCGTCAACCGGGATCGGGCTGGAGGTGCCGAGAATCTTGTTGGTCTCGACACACCCTTTCCACTCTTCGCGACTCTGGCCGTCTTCAACCTCACGGTCGATCCACGGCAGCAGATTGCCGGCCAGCGGCGCACCGAACTCCTTCTTGGGCATGCTGTCGCTGCGCAGAGCGGCGGTGACGTCGCGATCGATTTCGAGGATCGCCGAAGACGGATTCTTGAGCAACCCGGCGACCGAGCTGTTCAGTACGCCCATCTGGTCAAGGAGTTCGCGCATGTTCGGCGCGCCGGCGCCGGAGGCCGCCTGGTAGGTCATGGTCGAGAGCCACTCGACCAGGCCGGTGCGGAACAGCCCGCCCAGCGCCATCAGCATCAGGCTGACCGTGCAGTTGCCGCCGATGAAGTCCTTCTGGCCGTTTTTGAGCGCCGCATCGATGACGTTGCGGTTGACCGGGTCAAGGATGATGACCGCATCCTTCTCCATGCGCAGCGTCGAGGCGGCATCGATCCAGTAGCCGTTCCACCCCTGCTTGCGCAGTTCCGGATGGACGGCCTTGGTGTAGTCACCCCCCTGGCAGGTGAGGATGACGTCGAGCTTTTTCAGCGTGGCGATGTCCTCGGCGCTAATCAGCTTGCCGGCGCCCATCGGGGCATCCTGCCCGGCCTGGGAGGTGGAGAAGAAGACCGGCTCGATGCCGGCGAAATCGTTTTCCTCCTGCATGCGCTGCATGAGGACCGAACCGACCATTCCGCGCCAACCGACGATACCGACTTTCATGGCACTATTCCTTTTCTCGATTTGTTTGTTTGGAATTTACAGTACTTCATTTCTACAGATTGGCAACAATCGCGTCGCCCATTTCCTTCGTATTGACCACGCGTTCACCCTCTTTTTTCTGGAAGATGTCACGGGTTCTCAGCCCCTGATCGAGCACCTTCGCCACGGCGTTGTCGATAGCGTCAGCCGCCTCGAGCATGCCGAAGGAGAATTTGAGCATCATGGCCGTGGAGAGGATCTGCGCGATCGGGTTGGCGATCCCCTGGCCGGCGATGTCCGGGGCGCTGCCCCCCGACGGCTCGTACATGCCGAAGGTCCCTTCCGCCAGGGAGGCCGAGGGAAGCATCCCCAGGGAGCCGGTGAGCATCGCCGCCTCGTCGGAAAGGATGTCGCCGAACATGTTCTCGCACAGGATCACGTCGAACTGCTTCGGCCACTTGACCAGCTGCATGGCCGCGTTGTCGACGTACATGTGCGACAGGGCCACATCGGGGTACTCCTTGGCAATCGTGGTGACGATCTCGCGCCAGAGCACCGACGAGGAGAGGACGTTGGCCTTGTCGATGGAGCAGACCTTCTTGTCGCGCTTGCGTGCCGCCTGGAAGGCCACATGGGTGATACGTTCGATCTCCGGCACGCTGTAGCGCATGGTATCGAAACCGACCCGCTCACGCCCCTCCCCTTCGATCCCCTTCGGCTGGGCAAAGTAGATGCCGCCGGTCAGTTCGCGAATCACCAGCACGTTGAAACCGCCGGCGATCACCTCTTCCTTGAGGCTGGAGGCGCCGGTCAGCGACGGGAAGATGATGGCCGGGCGCAGGTTGGCGTAGAGGCCGAAGATTTTGCGCAGGGGGAGCAGGGCGCCGCGCTCGGGCTGCTCGTCAGGGGGGAGGCTCTCCCATTTGGGGCCGCCGACCGAACCGAACAGGATGGCATCGGATGCCTTGCAGATGTCGATGGTGGTCTGCGGCAGCGCCTTCCCTTCGAGATCGATGCCGGCGCCGCCGACATTGGCGTGGGTGCGCTCGAATTTGACGCCGTACTTGCTCTCGATGGCATCGAGAACCTTGAGGGCCTCGGCCATCACCTCCGGGCCGATGCCGTCACCGGGCAGGACCGCGACCTTGAATGTTTTAGACATGGCTTATCTCTCCGACAGTCAGATGATTGCTTTCCCTTTAACAGCGTGACACTATAGGAGCGTAACTGGCCGATGTCAATTGACTTTTCTGCAAATCACGCAAGGCTTGCGCAATCGCCACGACCGGCTATACTCAAGCTCCATGAAGAGAATCATGGTCGCAGCCAGCATATTCTTCCTCGGCCTGTTCATCGTCGGCTATTTTTTCCATATCGACATCCTGAGACTGGCCGGGGGATTCGGCCAGATGCTCGTCGACATGTTCACGGCGACCCGACCGTAGCCACGCTAAAGTCCGAGATAGGCCCTCTTCACCGCCTCATCGTTCAGCAGGCGTTCCGCCGTATCATCCAGCACGATTCTGCCATTTTCCATGACATAACCGCGATGAGCGATCTTGAGCGCCTGGTTGGCGTTCTGCTCGACGAGAAAGACCGTGGTCCCCTCTTCGTTGATGCGGCGAATGATGTCGAAGATCTGGCGGATAATCAGCGGGGCCAATCCCAGAGAAGGCTCGTCGAGCAACAGCAGCCGCGGACGGGACATCAACGCCCGGGAGATCGCCAGCATCTGCTGCTCGCCGCCGGAGAGTGTCCCACCCAACTGCAGACGACGCCTGGCCAGGATCGGGAAGAGTTCCATGACATGCTCGAGATCGCGCTTGATCCCGGCGCTGTCGCGCCGCAGGTAGGCCCCCATCTCGAGGTTTTCCAGCACGCTCATCTGCGGGAAGATGTGCCGCCCCTCCGGTACCTGGACGATACCGAGCCGCACAATGCGCTCGGCGCTGAAGCGGTGAATCGGCTCCCCTTCGAAGAGAATTTCGCCGGCGCGCGGCGGGTTTACTCCGCAGATCGACATCAGGGTGGTGCTTTTGCCGGCACCGTTGGCACCGATCAGGGTGACGACCTCCCCCCGGTTGATGGTCAGGGAAACGTCCTTGAGCGCCTGGATGTTGCCATAACAGGTCTGGATGCCGCGAACCTCAAGCATGGGCGTCCTCGCCGAGATAGGCCTCGATCACCCGGGGATTCCCCTTGATCTCCTCTGGAGTCCCCGTGGCGATCTCCTTGCCGTATTCCATGACGTAGATCCGGTCGGAGATGTTCATCACCAGTTTCATGTCGTGCTCGATCAGCAGAATCGCCAGGCGCTCCTCATCGCGAATGCGCACGATCAGTTCGTCGAGTTCCCGGGTCTCCTGCGGGTTCATCCCGGCGGCCGGCTCATCGAGGAGCAACAGGAACGGCTCGGTCGCCAGAGCCCGGGCGATCTCCAGGCGGCGCTGCGCGCCGTAGGAAAGGTTGCGCGCGAAATCATCAGCAGCATCCGCCAGCCCGACCCGCTCCAGCAGGCAATAGCTGGTGTCGACCGTTTCCTGCTCCTCGCGGGCAGTAGCGGGGCCGCGCACGATCGCATCGACGATCGAGGCTTTGGTGCGGCAGTGGCGGCCGATCATGACATTCTCCAGCACAGTCATGCCCGGAAAGAGGCGGATATTCTGGAAGGTCCGGGCCATCCCCAAAGCGGTGATCCGGTTGGGCTTGAGGCCGTTGATGCGGAGCGGCTTGCCGCCGGGGGGGCAGATCGAGACATCGCCGGCCGTCGGAGTGTAGATGCCGGTCACGCAGTTGAAAAAAGTGGTCTTGCCGGCGCCGTTGGGGCCGATCAGGGCAACGATCTCCCCGGTACGGATTTCGAGGTTGACGCTGTCGATGGCACGCAGGCCACCGAAGTCCATGGTCAAACCGCTGACATCGAGAAGTTTGGCTTGCTCAGTCACGATCGCCACCCCCCTTCGTGCCCGCCGCGTACCTGCGCCGCATGTTGCTGATCAATCCCTGGGGACGGAAGAGCATCATCAACACCATCACCGTGCCGAAGACCAGCATGCGGTATTCGGCAAAGGCGCGCAGGTACTCAGGAAGGAGCTTCAGCGCCAGGGCTGCAACGATCACTCCCAGAATCGAGCCCATCCCGCCGAGCACGACCATCGCCAGGATCATCGCCGAATCCATGAAGGTGAAACTGTCGGGGTTGATGAAGTTATTGTGGGCGGCAAAGACCACGCCGACCAGACCCGCCCAGAAGGCGCCGAGGGCATAGGCAGAGAGCTTGGTGGCGGCCATATCGACGCCCATGGCTACGCAGGCGATCTCATCCTCGCGCAGCGCCATCCACGCTCGGCCGATGCGGGAGTTCTTCAGTCGCACGGTGACGAAGATGGTCAGCACCACCAGGGCCAGGATGATGTAGTAGCTGTAGACGGCCTTTTGCCGGCCATCGAGGACCAGGGCGAACAGGTCCGGCCGGGGGATGCCGGCGATCCCCGCCGCGCCGCCGAAGACCGCGTCCCAGTTTTCCAGGACGATTTTGGTGATCGAGCCGAAGCCGAGGGTGACGATCGCCAGATAGTCGCCGCGCAGGCGCAGGATCGGGAAACCGAGAGCGAGACCGAAGAGCATCCCCGCCACGCCACCCAGCGGCAGGCAGGTCCAGAAGCCGAGGCCGAACGCCTTGCTGAGCAGGGCGTAGGTGTAAGCGCCGACCGCAAAGAAGGCGATGTAGCCGAGGTCGAGCAGACCGGCCAGACCGACGGTGATATTCAGGCCGAGCGCCAGCACGACAAAGATCAGGGCACTGACCATGACGTTGACATGGTAGAAATTCTGCGCCGTGGAAACCAGCCAGGGGAAGGCCGCCGCCAGCAGTGCCGCCCCGACCAGCAGTCGCCGGCACAGAACCCGGTTGTCGAGCAGCGTCTGCAGGGTCGCCCGGGGGACCATCCCCTCTTCCTCGTCCTGAGTGACGCTCCGGTCACGCTGCCGGTCACGCCAGCGTAGCGACAACTGCCAGGCCAGCGCCAGCAGCGCCGTGACCCCGGCAATCCAGCCCAGATTTTCCCAGCGCCACTCAATCTCGTTATTGAGGGTGTTGACCCGCACCACCAGCAGCGGCAGGGTCAGGAAGACGAACCAAAGGGCGATTCCGACGGCATTTTTGAGGGAGGTCAGCATCTCGCGCATGGTCGCCCCCCTACACCTTCTGCCGCACGGCCTTGCCGAGCAGTCCGGCCGGGCGCACGATCAGGATCAATACCAGCAGACCGAAAGCGAAGACATCCTCGTAGGCACTGGAGATGTAACCGGCGCCAAGGGTTTCCGCCACACCGAGGACGATGCCGCCGAGCACGGCGCCGGGGATGTTGCCGATCCCGCCGAGGACCGCCGCAGTGAAGGCCTTGATGCCGGCCATGAAACCGATGGCGGCATTGATCTGGCCGGTGCGCGAACCGATGAGCACCCCGCCGATGGCGGCCAGGACCGAGCCGATGATAAAGGTCGCCGAAATCACCCGGTCGACATTGATACCGACCAGGCGCGCCATGACCATATCCTGCTGGGTCGCGCGCATCGCCTTGCCGATTCGGGTGTACTTGATGAGCACGGTCAGGGCCAGCATGGTCACAACCGTCACCACCAGGATGATCAGATCGATGGAGCTGAGGTAGCGGGCGACCGGCTCCAGGAACTCGAAGTCCGGAACCAGCGCCGGGAACGGCAGGAAATCCGGGGTCTGCGCCAGCTGCACGTAGTTCATCAAGAAGATCGAGGCCCCGATGGCGCTGATCAAAGGCGACAGGCGCGGAGCGTTGCGCAGCGGGCGGTAGGCGATCCGCTCCAGCGTGTAGCCGTAGGCGGCGGCGTAAAGCATGGCGACCAGGGCCGCCAGCACCAGAACCGACAGCCCGCCGTGCCCGGCCATGGTCAGCACTCCGGCGACGATGAAGGCGACGAAAGCGCTGATCATGTAGATTTCGCCATGAGCGAAGTTGATCAGCTGAATGATGCCGTAGACCATGGTGTAGCCGAGGGCGATCAGGGCGTAGATGCTCCCCTTGATCACCCCCCCGGCAAGCAGTTCGAACAGATATTCGTAATCCATTGTTTGACCGACGGCCGAAAAGAAGGTCGCGCAAAAAACCGGGAGACAGGCACCTGCCTGCTCCCGGTCATTATACATGGTAGCAATCGCTTGTGTTTATTTTGCCTCGACGAAAGCGCCGTTTTTCACCTGGTAGACCGAGAAACCGACCCCTTCGGCATCCCCCCTGGCATCGAACTTGATCTTGCCGACCGGGGTCTCGACCGGGCTCGACTTGAGGGCCTTGCCCAGCGCCTCATAGTTGGTGCCGTTGACGACCTTGACGGCGTTGAGCGCGGCCAGGATGGCGGCATAGCCCTGGTCGAAGAAGGTGCCGGGCTCCTTGCCGTACCTGGCTTTGTAGTCGTTGCGGGCCTTGGCGTTCAGGGCATACCGGGAGACATCCATCGGGCCGGTGGCGTAGACACCTTCAGCATCCTTGCCGGCAATCTTGAGGAAGCCGTCACCCTTGATCCCGTCCGGACCGATGAACGGCACCTTGATCTGCTTCTTGTTCATCTGCGCCAGCAGCTTGGACGCTTCCGGGTGGTAGCCGCCGAAGATCACCGCCTCGGCGCCTTCCTTGCGGATCTTCTGGATCACCGCCGAGTAGTCCATGGCGCCCGGCTGGATCCCCTCATACATCACCACCTGGGCCTTCCCACTCTTCTCGACCGCTTCCTTGGAGAAGTCGGCGAAGCCCTTGCCGTAATCACCCTTGTCGTGAATCACCGCGACCTTTTTGGCGCCGAGTTTGCCGGTCACGAACGCCGCGGCGATTTTCCCCTGCTCGTCATCGGCAGCGATGGTGCGGAAGAAGTTGGGGTAGTCGCCACTCTTGGTCAGCGGCGGGTTGGTGGCCGACGGGCTGATGGCAATGACCTTGGCATCCTTGTAGATGCCGAGCGCTGCCTTGGTCGCACCGGAGCAGACGTGGCCGATGACCACGTTGACCCCCTGCGAGACCAGCTTGGCAGCAACGTTGGTGGCGATCTCCGGCTTGCACTGGTCATCGACGACCATCAGTTCGACCTGCTTGCCGTTGATGCCGCCCTTGGCATTGAGGTCGGCGACAATCATTTCGGCGGCGTCCCTGGTCGGCAGACCGTACGGGGCAAGATCGCCGGTATGGGGGCCGGCAATGCCGAGTTTGATCGTGTCAGCGGCCAGGGAAGACAGAGGAAGCAAAAGACATGAGGCTGCAACCAGCAAGCCAGCCACACCCGACATTCCGACAACTGTTCCACCTCTTAGCATAATGACTCTCCTCTCTCCTCACGGATCACGGACCACAAAAACCTTATAATTGACCACCCGACAACGGTCAAGCCACCCCTTGCCAAAACCCGGCCGCTTGTGGATACTCACGTCACTATCAAACCGAACATAACAGGAGGATTAACGATGAGATGCCACGAAGTCGATTACGAGATTGTCGGCGACGACATGCAGATGGTGCTGGTCGAACTCGACCCGCAGGAGACAGTGATCGCCGAAGCCGGGGCGATGAATTTCATGGAGGAGGATATCCACTTCGAAACCCGCATGGGCGACGGCTCGGAAGGAGAGCAGGGATTGATGGGCAAGCTCTTCTCCGCCGGCAAGCGGGCGCTCACCGGCGAATCGATCTTCATGACCCATTTCACCAACCAGTCGCGCCAGCAAAAACGCAAGGTCGCCTTCGCCGCGCCGTTCCCGGGGAAGATCATCCCCCTCGATCTCGGCAAGATGCGCGGCGAGATTCTCTGCGAAAAGGACGCCTTCCTCTGTGCGGCCTTGGGGACGAACGTGAGCATTGCCTTCCAGCGCAAGCTCGGCGCCGGCTTCTTCGGCGGTGAGGGTTTCATCCTCCAGCGCCTGCGCGGCGACGGCATGGTCTTCATCCACGCCTGCGGCACCATCATCGAACGCGAGCTCAAGGGGGAGACGCTGCGGGTCGACACCGGCTGCCTGGTCGCCTTCGAGCCGACGGTGAACTACGACATCCAGCGCGCCGGCAATCTCAAGAGCATGTTTTTCGGTGGCGAGGGGTTGTTCCTGGCGACGTTAAGCGGCTACGGCAAGGTCTGGCTGCAGAGCCTCCCCTTCTCGCGCCTGGCCGACCGCATCATCGCCCACGCCCCGAGCAGCGGCGGCAGCGCCCAGGGGGAGGGCTCGGTCCTCGGCGGCCTGGGGCGGATGCTCGACGGCGACTGATCCGGTCCGGTTGGTTCACAACAAACGGCAGCCTCCCTGACTGGAGGCTGCCGTTTTGCTTGCCACACTCTGACAAAAAAAGTCGTGAGGGAGACAGACGGCCTCCGCAATAGCTTGTTAAACGTTTTTGCGCCGGTCGATGACCCGCTGCGCCTTCCCTTCGTGGCGCGGCATCGACGCCGGCTCGACCAGCTTGACCCTGGCGCCGACGTTCAGGGTCGAGGCCAGCTTCTTCTCGACCATCTCGACAAAGGCCCGCTGCTTCTTCATCTCGTCGAAGAAGATCGTCTCGTTGACCTCGACCTGCACCTCCAGAGTATCGACGTTGTTGACCCGGTCGATGACCAGCTGATAGTGCGGCTCGCACCCCTCCACCTGGAAGAGCACCTCCTCGATCTGCGAGGGGAAGACGTTGACCCCCTTGATGATCAGCATGTCGTCCGAGCGGCCGCGCGGCTTCTCCATGCGCACCATCGTCCTGCCGCAGCGACATGGCTCGTAGATGAGGCGGGTGATGTCGCGGGTGCGGTAGCGGATCACCGGCAGCGCCTCCTTGGTCAGGGTGGTCAGCACCAGTTCGCCGATCGATCCCGGCGGCAGAACTTCGCCGGTCTCCGGATCGATGGTCTCGGGGAGGAAGTGATCCTCGAAGATGTGCATCCCGCAGCGGTGGATGCACTCGCCGGCGACTCCCGGCCCCATCACTTCGGAAAGGCCGTAGTTGTCGGTGGCGATGATCCCCAGGCGCTGTTCGATCTCGCGGCGCATCTCCTCGGACCACGGCTCCCCGCCGAACAGGCCGACCCGCAAGGTCAGGGTCTTCGGATCGATCCCCGACTTTTCCATGCGCTCGGCCAGGGTCAGGGCATAACTCGGCGTACCGACCAGGGCGGTGGTCCGGTAGTCCTGCATGATCATGATCTGCTTTTCGGTATTGCCGCCCCCCATCGGGATGACCGAGGCCCCGATCTGCTCGGCACCGTAGTGCAGGCCGAAGGCGCCGGTGAACAGCCCGTAGCCGAAGGTGATCTGAACCACGTCGTCATGGGTTACCCCGGCTGCCGTCAGCAGGCGGGCGACCAGTTGCGACCAGGTTTTAATGTCGTTGCGGGTGTATCCGACCACTGTCGGCTTGCCGGTGGTTCCGGAAGAAGAATGGATGCGTACCACTTCACGCAGGGGAACGGCGAACATCCCGTAAGGGTAGTTGAGGCGCAGGTCGTCCTTGGCGGTGAATGGCAGACGGCTCAGATCGCCAAGCGACTGGATGTCTTCAGGGATGATGCCCATCTCGTCGAACTTGCGACGATAACAGGTGACATTTTTGTAGGCCCGGTTGAGCGTAGCCTGCAAGCGTTCCAACTGGAGCTGCTCCAACTCTTCGCGCAACATGCATTCGTTGGTCTGATCCCAGATATTCATATCGCTAACGCTCCCAGATCTCCTTCTTGTCCTTGCCAAGATAAGCGCGCTGCACCTCGCGGTTCTCCAGCAACTCGGCGGCGCTTTCCTCAAGGATGACTTTGCCGGTCTCCAGTACATAGCCGCGGTCGGCCAGTTTCAGTGCAGCTTTGGCGTTCTGCTCAACCAGCAGCACCGTAGTCCCGTGTTCGCGGACCAACTCGGCGATGACCGCAAAGATTTCCTGCACCACCAACGGTGCCAATCCCATGGACGGCTCATCAAGCAGCAACAGTTTTGGTCTTGCCATCAGAGCCCGGCCGATGGCCAGCATCTGCTGTTCCCCGCCGGAAAGAGTGCCGGCCAGTTGCCGCCGGCGCTCGAGCAGGCGCGGAAAGAGCTGGTAAATCTCGTCAAGGCTGCTACGAATTTTCGTCCGTCCTTCGCGACGGCGATAGCGCAGGTAAGCGCCGAGTTCCAGGTTGTCCTCGACGGTCAGCGGCTTGAACACCTGCCGACCTTCGGGCACCTGGGAGATTCCCATATCGACGATCTTTTCCGGCGACAGCGCATGGATCGCCGTCCCCTCGAAAAGGATCTCGCCGCTGCGTACCGGCGTCACCGCCGACAGTGAGTTGAGGATGGTGGTCTTCCCCGCGCCGTTCGCCCCGATCAGGGTCGCGATCTCCCCCTGCTTGAGGTGCAGGGAGACGTTCTTCAGGGCATGAACCTGGCCGTAATAGGTGTTGATGTGCCGGACCTTGAGCATCTCCACGACCGGCTACCCCTCCCCCAGGTAGGCCGCGATGACCTCCGGGTTCTCCTGGATCTGGCGCGGTGTCCCTTCCGCCAGCTTTTTGCCGAGGTTGAGCACCACGATGGCATCGCAGATATCCATCACCAGTTCCATATCGTGCTCGACCAGCACCACCGTTACCCCGTTTTCACGGATTTTGCGGATCAGTTCACCGAGTTGCCAGGTCTCCCGGCTGTTGAGGCCGGCCGCCGGCTCATCCATCAGCATGAGGCGCGGCTGCACCGCCAGCGCCCGGGCGATCTCCAACAGCCGCCCCTTGCCGAAAGGCAGGTTCGCCGCCACGGTGTCGGCCAGGTCGGGAATGCCGACGAATTCCAGCAGTTCAAAGGCCTGACTGCGGATGCGCTTCTCCTCGGCCAGATGATGCGGCAGCTTGCAGGCGCAGGAGAGAAAGCCGCTGCGGCTGCGGGTGTGCAGCCCGACCATGACGTTTTCCAGCACGGTCATCTGCCCGAACAGTTCGATATTCTGGAAAGTGCGCACCAGACCGAGGCGCGCCAGGCGCTCCGGCGGTAGGCCACTGATATCGCAGTCGTCGAGGACAATCCGCCCGGCGGTACGGGTGTAGATGCCTGTGACGATATTGAACAGGGTGGTCTTGCCGGCCCCGTTCGGACCAATGACGCCGGTGATCTCGCCGGCACGCGCGGTGAAGGAAACTTCATCGAGCGCCGTCAGGCCGCCGAAAACGCAGGTGACGCCGTGGACTTCAAGCATCCTACCCCGCCTTCCCCGGCCACAGCTGCCGCAGCCACCGCCAGACGATTTCACCGCCCTGCACCAGCCCTCCCGGCAGGAACATGGTCATCAGGATCAGCAGCAAGCCGTAAACGACGATGTCGTAATCCTGGAAGGTGCGCAGAAATTCCGGCAGCAGCGTGAGCAGCGCGGCACCAAGACAGGAGCCGTAAATGCTCCCCAGCCCGCCGATGATCACCATGGTCAGCAGTTCCACCGAGAAGTGAAAGCCGAAGGTGCTCGGCGAGATGAAGGTCACGGTATGAGCATAGAGGCTGCCGGCGACACAGGAAATCACCGCTGAGCAGGTGAAAACCTGCACCTTGAGCAGGCGAGCGTTGACGCCGAGCACCCGCGCGGCCACTTCCGAATCGTGAATGGCGCGCAATGCCCGGCCGATACGTGACTGGGTCAGGTTCACGGCCAGCAGGATGACCAGCAGGGCCATCCCCCAGATCAGGTAATAGCTCTTCAGATCGGAATCGAAGCGCAGATCACCGATCTGCATCCCGGGGATACCGGGGAAGCCGGAAGGCCCCCCGGTTACGTCGACATATTCATTGAAGACGATAAAGACGATGATGCCGAAGCCCAGGGTAGCCATCGCCAGATAATGCCCCTTGAGCTTGAGGATCGGAAGGCCGATGACGAACGCCAGCAGGCCGACAGCAACCGCGGCCGCGCACAGAGCCGTCCACGGGTTCCAGCCGTGGGTGGTGGTCAACACGCCGGACAGATAGGCGCCGAGGCCGTAGAAAGCCGCCTGGCCGAGAGAAATCTGCCCGGCGAAGCCGAGCAGCAGATTGAGCGCCACGGCCAGCATGGTGTTGATGCCGACAAACACCAGTACGTTGAGCAGGTAGCCGCCCTTGACCAAGGCAGGCACAGTCAGGACGAGGGCGGAAAATAGCGCGAATTTAAGCAGTTCCCGGCGCATACTGAAAACCTAGACCCGCTCGCTGTCGCCGCGGCTGAACAGCCCCTGCGGACGCAGGAACAGGATCAGCAGCAGGATGATGAAGGTGACCGCATCCTTGTATCCGGAGGAGATCAACCCGGCGCCGAGAGCTTCCAGCACGCCGAGGATCAGACCGCCCAACACCGTGCCGATGCCGTTGCTCATGCCGCCGATGATCGCCGCGCAGAAGCCCTTGAGGCCGAGCATAATGCCGACGTCGTAGGAAGTCATGGTCAGCGGCGCAATAATGATCCCGGCCAACGCTCCCATCCCCGAAGCCAGCAGGAACGAGAACATCACCATGCGCCGTACATCGATACCGACCAACCCTGCCGCCCGCTGGTTGACGGCACAGGCACGCAACGCCTTGCCGGTGATGGTGAACTGAAAGAACAGCTTGTTGACGGCGATCAGCAGCACGGTCAGGGCAAAGATCCACAGGTGCTGCGGCAGCAGGGTCGCCCCGGCCAGAGTGATGGGTTCGTCGCCGGAGAAGGTCGGCAGGGCATGGGTATCCTTCCCCCAGACCAGCATGGCGATGCCGCGCACCAGGATGCTGCCGCCGATGGTGATGATCACCAACCCCAGCGGCGTGGCCTTGCGCAGCGGACGAATGGCCAGACGCTCGAACACGACGCCCGATATAGCGGCGCACGCGACCGCCAAGAGCAGGGCTACTACTAGATTGAAGTTGTGGATCGTATGGAAATAGACGCCGAACATCCCGCCGAGCATGACAAACTCCCCCTGGGCGAAGTTAATGATCCCGGTGGAGTTGTAGATGATGGCGAAGCCAAGGCCGATCAGCGCATAAATAGCACCGGTGGCCAGTCCTGAAAGAAGGTACTGTGAAATCTGCTGGGAGAAATCCATACGACCCGGGAGTGCGGTAAAGTTGCAGCGCAGGCGGAACAGACCGCCTGCGCTGACGGAACAAATATCAATATCGTAAACGGTGCTTCAAGAAAAGATCAATCGACCAGCACCCAGTCCTTGTTCTTGATCTCGACCAGCACGAAGGCATCCTTGGTCAGACCGCAATGGTCCGTACCGGAAAAACTGAACACTCCGCCGATCCCGGCAAAGCCTGAGATCTTCTCCAACTGTTCACGAATCGTCGCCGGCGTGTCGGCCCCTTGCTCGAAGGCCTTTTTCAGCAGCATGACCGCATCCCAGGCATGCCCGCCGAAGTGGTCGCCTTCGACCCCGTAGCGCTGCTTGTAATTCATGACATAGGTCATCAGCGCCTTCTTCTGGGGATCCTTCTCCGGAAGCTGATCGGCCACGATCACCCGGCCGGTCGGCAGGATGATCCCCTCGGCGGCCTCACCGGCCAGTTCGATGAACTTCTTGGAGGAGACGCCGTGGCTCATGAACAGCGGCAGCTTGATGCCGAGCTGGCGGGCGTTCTTGGCCACCAGCGCCGGGCCCGGATTGGTTCCCCAGCAAATGATCGCCTGGGCTTCGCTGCCGCGGATTTTGGTCAGCTGGGCGGTCATGTCGGTATCCTTCGGCCCGAAGGTGTCATCGACCACCAGGGTAATGCCGAACTTGACCGCCTGGGCTTTGAGCTGCTCGCGACCCGAGGCACCGAAACCATCGGAGACGCTCAGGATAGCGACTTTGTCGATCTTGCGCTTTTTCAGATGCTCGTAGATCCGCTCCACCGCCAGAGTGTCGTTCTGTGCGGTCTTGAAGGTGCAGGGGTTGACCGGATCGGCGATCTTAGTGCCGGCGGCGCAGGAGATCAGCGGAATCTGCTCCTTTTCGGTGACCGGCTTCACCGCCATCGTCTCGCCGGTGGTGCTCGGGCCGATGATGGCCACGACCTTGTCGTCCTTGATCAGCTTGGTGGCCAGCTGCACCGCCTTGGTCGGATCGCCGGTGGTATCGTAGACCACCAGTTCGATGGGCCGCCCCTTGATGCCGCCGGCCTTGTTGATATCGTCGACCACCATCTGCGCGGTATTGCGCTCCGGCTCGCCGAGGAACGATGGCGGCCCGGTCACGGAGAAGAGCGCGCCGACCTTGAGCGGTTCGGCGGCGAAGACCATGCCTGCCGACAGCGACAGGGCCAGCAGCAAACCCATCTGGCGAACAAATCGAATCTTCATGAAAGCCTCCTGACCTTGAGGAATTATTGGATGATGGCCCAGTCGCCGGCGGTGATACGGACCATTTCGAAGGCCGAAAGGTCCAGACCGTTATGGTCGCCGGCCGACATGGTGAAGACCCCGGAGACTCCGACCAGCTTGCTGGTCTGCTCGATGCCGGCGCGAATCTGCTCGGCGGACGTACCGTTCTTCTGCACCGCGCCGACGATCAGCTGGAACGCGTCATAGGCATAGCCGCCGAAGGTCGAGGCTTCCACCCCGTAGGCTTTCTTATAGGCCGCATCGTAGTCCTTGAGCAGTTTGGCCTGCGGGTCGCTCTCCTTGATCTTGTCGAACACCGCCAGTTTGCCGGCCGGGAGCATCACCCCTTCGGCGGCCTCGGCCGTAGCCAGTTCGATGTACTTCTTCGAGGCCACGCCGTGGCTCATGTACAGGGGGGTCTTGATGCCGAGCTGTTTGACGTTGCGGGTCACCACCGCCGGACCGGGGTTGGTCCCCCAGCAGATGATGGCGTCGGGGTTGGCCGCGCGGATCTTGGTCAACTGGGCGGTCATGTCGGTGTCTTTCGGGCCGAAGGTTTCATCGGCCACCAGTTCCAGCCCTTTTTTGGCGAGTAGCCCTTTCAGCTGCTCGCGACCCGAAGCGCCGAAACCATCGGAGACCGTCAGAAGAGCGAACTTCTTCTGCCCTTTGCCAACCGCATAGTTGAGGATCTTTTCGCCGGCGATGTGATCGTTGGCGGGAGTCTTGAAGGTCCAGGCATTGACCGGATCGGTGATTTTGATTCCGGCGGCGCAGGAAATCAACGGGATCTGTTCCTTCTCGGTGACCGGCTTCACCGCCATCGTCTCGCCGGTGGTGCTCGGCCCGATGATGGCCACGACCTTGTCGTCCTTGATCAGCTTGGTGGCCAATTGCACCGCCTTGGTCGGATCGCCCGTGGTGTCGTAAATCACCGCTTCGACCGGCTGACCCTTGACGCCGCCCTTGGCATTGATCTCCTTGACCAGCATCTCCAGGGTATTCTTTTCGGGCTCGCCGAGAAACGCCGCCGGACCGGTGACCGAGAAAAGCGCGCCGATACGCAATGGTTCGGCCAGTGCCATCCCGGCATTCAACACCAGACAGAATGCCATCCACATCACAGCCAGTTTCCGCATGATCATTCCTCCAATGTTTAAGCAGCTGTTGAAATCACGGACCGCCTACATTCCGTATAGACGTTCCCCTTCCAGGATTTTCAGCCTGTTATCGGTCAACACCCTGATGGCAGAAACCGGATCATCGAAGCGGAAGATGATCACCGCATTGCCGCCGCAGCGCTCGACGAAGGCATACATGTATTCCACATTAATACCAGATTTGTCCAGCACTTCGAGAATCCCCGCCAGCCCCCCCGGCTGGTCGGGAACCTCCACCGCCACCACTTCGGTTTTGCTGACGGTGAATCCCTGTTCCTTGAGCGTCGCCCTGGCCAGGTCGGTCTGGTCGACAATCAGGCGCAGGATGCCGAAATCGGAGGTGTCGGCCAGCGACAGGGCACGGATGTTGATACCCTTGCTGCCAAGGACACGGGTCACCTCGGCGAGCCGCCCGGACTTGTTCTCGATGAAGATGGAAATCTGTTCGACCTGCATGTTCTCCTCCCTGTTTGATCGACTCTTGGCTTACTTGCGGTTGTCGATGACCCGCTTGGCCTTCCCTTCACTGCGGGCGATGGTCTTGGGCTCCACCAGGCGTACCTTGCTGGTGACGCCGAGAAAATCCTTGATCTCCTTCTCGATGCGCTGGGCCAGGGCCTGAAGTACCTTGACCTCGTCGGAGAAGATCTGCTCATCGACCTCGACCTGGACTTCCAGAGTGTCGAGATTGTCGTGGCGGTCGACGACCAGCAGGTAGTGCGGCTCGACCCCTTCGATGCGCATCAGGATCGACTCGATCTGCGACGGGAAGACGTTGACCCCGCGGATGATGAGCATGTCGTCACTGCGCCCGCTCATGCGGGTCAGACGGGCATGGGTCCGTCCGCAGATGCACGGTTCGCGGGTCAGGCTGGTGATGTCGCGGGTGCGGTAGCGGAGCAGCGGAATCCCTTCCTTGGTGATGGTGGTGATCACCAGCTCGCCGGTGGCGTCGTCGGGGAGAACTTCGCCGGTATCGGGATTGATGATCTCCGCCAGGAAATGGTCCTCCCAAATATGCAAACCGTTTTTGGCCTCGATGCACTCGATCGCCACCCCCGGCCCCATGATCTCGGAGAGGCCGTAGATGTCGAGGGCGTGCAGGTTGAGTTTGCCCTCGATGTCCTTGCGCATGTCCTCCGACCACGGCTCGGCGCCGAAGATGCCCACCCGCAGCTTGAGATCGCGGAAATCGATGCCGGCCTCGCGCGCCTCCTCGGCCATGTACAGCGAGTAGGAGGGCGTGCAGGTGAGGACTGTCGAGCCGAAGTCCTGCATGATCATCAGCTGGCGGGCGGTGTTGCCGCCGGAGATCGGGATCACCGAGGCGCCGAGCCGCTCCGCGCCGTAATGGGCGCCCAGCCCGCCGGTAAAGAGGCCGTAGCCGTAGGCGTTGTGGATGATGTCCCCCTGGTGCACCCCGGTGGTCACGAAAGTCCGGGCCATCAGCTCCGCCCAGGTGTCGATATCCTTTTTGGTGTAGCCGACCACGGTCGGCTTGCCGGTGGTACCTGAGGAGGCGTGGATGCGCACGATCTCGTCCATCGGTGCGGCGAAGAGGTTGTACGGATAGGCGTCGCGCATGTCCTGCTTGACCGTGAACGGCAGGCGCCGTAGGTCGTCGAGGCTCCTGATCTGCTCGGGCTGGATGCCGGCTTTACCGAGCGTCTCACGGTAGAAAGGGACCTTCTCGTAAACGCGTGCCACCGTCTGCTGCAGGCGCTTGAGCTGCAGCGCCTCCAGCGCCGCACGCGGCATGGTCTCGAATTCTTCGTGGAAGTAGGCGGTCATGGCTCCCTCCTTACAGGGCGCGTCCCATGGCAAAAGCAGTCTTGTTCACCTCCAGCGCCTTTTTCGGCACCATGTTGGCCAACGCCTCCTGCCAGACCGCCTCCGCAATATTCAGGCGCTTCGATACAGCCCCGAGCAGCACGGTGTTGGCCGCGCGCACATCGCCGGCCTGCTGAGCCATATGCAATCCGTCAACCAGCAGAAAATCGGGGAAGCGGCTGCGGATGCGCGCGGGGATGTCGTCGGGATAGGCCGCCTGGCCCAGAAGTACCGATGGCGGGGCGATGCGGTAGTCGTTGACCACCACCTCGGCGCCGGGACGCAGCAGAGGGAGAGAGCGATAAGCCTCCAGCAACTCGAAGCCGAAGAGGATGTCCCCCTCCCCTTCCGGCACGGTCGGCGAGCAGACCTCGCGACCGAAACGCACATGCGAAACCACACTGCCGCCGCGCTGCGACATGCCGTGGATTTCGCTCTTTTTCACATCGAAGCCGGCCAGCATGAATGTTTCGGCCAGGATCTCCGAGGCTAGCAAAATCCCCTGCCCGCCGACTCCGACCAGAAGAATATTGGTAATCTGTTCACTCATGGTTTTAACCCTGTCTGTGGATAATCGCGTCGAACTTGCACAGTTGCTGGCACACCGTGCAGCCGTTGCACAGCAGCGAATCGATCCTGGCTTTGCCTTTCTTGCCGTCGGGCGCCGGCAGCCACTCGATGGCCGGGCAACCGAGGCGCAGGCAGGCCTTGCAGCCGGTACACTTGTCCGGGTCGATACACAGCGGCGGTCCGGGGCTGAAGCGGGTGGCGTCCTTGATCAGGCAGCACGGCCGGTTGGTGATGATGACCGACGGCTCGGGACGGGCCATCTCCTCCTCCAGAACCTTGCGGGTCGCGGTCAGATCGTTGGGATCGACCACCCGCACATGCTCGATGCCGAGAACCCGGCACAGGTCGGCCAGATTGACCTCGGGGGCAGGACTCCCTTTGAGCGTGTAACCGGAGGTCGGGTTTTCCTGCCGCCCGGTCATGGCGGTGATGCGGTTGTCCAGAATGACGATGGTCGCCGGAACCTTGTTGTAGGCCATCTCCATCAGCGAGTTGACCCCGGTGTGCAGGAAGGTTGAGTCACCGATCACCCCGACCACGCGGCGCTGCTCTTCAGGGGCGAGGGCTCTGACGATGCCGGAGGCGTTGCTGATCGACGCCCCCATGCACACGCAGGTGTCCATGGCGTTGAGCGGCGGCATGAAGCCCAGGGTGTAGCAGCCGATGTCGCCGGTCACGTAGGCATTGAGGCGGTTGAGGGTATAGAACAAGCCGCGGTGCGGGCAGCCCGGGCACATGTTGGGCGGGCGCGGCGGCAGCGGCTCGGCGACAGTCTCCGCGGCCGCCGGGGCCGCGGCCAGGCCGACCCTGGCGAAGGCGGCGCGAATCCGCCCCGGCGACAGTTCGCCGCACAGCGGTATGATCGCCTTGCCGGTCACGGCGATCCCCATCGCCTTCACCTGCTCCTCGATGAACGGGTCGAGTTCCTCGACCACGAACAACTGCTCGACCTGCGAAGCAAACTCACGGATCAGACTGTGCGGCAAAGGGTACACCATCCCCAGCTTGAGCACCGACGCATCCGGCAGGGCCTCGCGCACGTACTGATAGACGACCCCGGCGCAGATGATGCCGACCTTGGCGGAGCGCATCTCCTTGCGGTTGATGGCAGCGGAGTCGCCATAGACAGACATGTCGACGATGCGCTGCTCCACCAGCGGGTGGCGCACCCGGGCATTGCCGGGAAGCATGACCAGCTTCGGCGCATCCTTGACCAGCTTCGGCGCCGGCAGGTCGCTGCGGCGCTCGCCAAGTGCCACGATCGACTTGCCGTGGGAGATGCGCGTACAGCTGCGCACCATCACCGGCGTGTCGAACTGTTCCGACAGGTCGAAACCGAGCTTGGTGAACTCCTTGCACTCCTGCGAGTCGGCCGGCTCGAGCATCGGCACCTTGGCGAACTTGGCATAATTGCGGCTGTCCTGCTCGTTCTGCGACGAGTGCATCTCCGGATCGTCGGCCACCACCAGCACCAGACCGCCGCGCACCCCGGTATAAGAGAGGGTGAAGAGCGGGTCGGCGGCAACGTTGACGCCAACGTGTTTCATGCAGGCCAGTGCCCGCCCGCCACCGAAAGACGCGCCGATGGCCACTTCCAGGGCAACCTTCTCATTGGGAGCCCAGGAGGCGTCGATTTCGGGGTAGCGGACGACGTTTTCGAGGATTTCCGTGGAGGGTGTGCCGGGATAGGCGCTCGCCACCAGCACCCCGGCTTCGAAGGCACCGCGAGCGAACGCCTCGTTGCCTGACAATACCGCCTTGCTCATGCATCGACCTCATTTAATTCGTAAAATAGGGGAGTTATGGCGGGGTTCCCGCCGGCCTAAAGAAAGGGGATATTAGTGCATCAGCCGCCTGATTGTCAAACGCCGGTATAGAGTTTCCGGAACGGAGAAAAGCTCCGGATCGACAATGAAAAAAGGCAGCTGGCAGCCGACTTCCTGTCAATCAAGGCTGGTGCGGGCAGCCGGACTCGAACCGGCACAGAGCAAGCTCTACGAGATTTTAAGTCTCGGGTGTCTACCAATTCCACCATGCCCGCATGCAGACGAAATCATTCGGTTACGGTATTATTCGGATTGCACCCCGCACTGTCAATGGAGAGCTCATGAAAAGCCAGTTGATCTGTCCCGCTTGCGGCAGCATCGTGGACCGCTATCGCAACCCCTTCCCGACCGTAGACATCATTATCCGCGATGAAGCCGGCCGGATCGTCCTGATCGAACGCCGCAACGAACCGCACGGCTGGGCTCTGCCGGGAGGGTTTGTCGACTACGGCGAGAGTCTCGAAACGGCGGCCGCGCGCGAGGCCCGCGAGGAAACCGGTCTGGAACTGGTTGACCTGCGCCAGTTCCACGCCTATTCCGACCCGGCGCGCGACCCGCGCCAGCACAACATCTCCGTGGTTTTCACCGCCTATTCACAAGGGGACCTGCAGGCCGGCGACGATGCCGTCAACGCCCGCTGGTTCCCTCTCGACGCGCTCCCCTCGCCGTTGTGTTTTGATCATGGGGAGATATTGGAAGACTACCGGCAAATCGTTGAGTCGTTGAGTCAAACATGACACGACTCGCTGCATAATCTAAAAATTTCCACTCAACGACTGAGCAACTCAACAGCTTAATGACGCTGCCGACTCTCTCACTCAGCAAAACACAACTCCGGCTCCTCGTCCAGCAAACCGTGCTTGCAGCACAGAGAGAAAAACAGCCGCAGGCCGGCGAGATGCTCCGCGGTCAAGGTGTAGGACATGCTGTCCCGCCAGTAGCTGACCAATTCATCGACGGAGAGTGGGCTTACCGAAGCGACCGCCGCCGCCATCCCCGGCAGGTCGGCAAAGGCATATGCCAGGGCCTGCTCGAGTTGACCACGCAAAATCCGAACAGCTTCGGGCTGCTCGACAAACGCCTGACGACGCAGAATCCACAGGGCAAAGACGAACGGCAGGCCGGTGAAGCGATACCACAATTCCCCCAAGTCGTAGACCTGCATCCCCTTCTGAAGGCTGCCGGCGGTCCGCAAGGCCCGGTCGCCGATCAGCAGGGCGCTGCCGCCGTCAGCAACGACAGTTTCCACAGGAGCCGCGGGGACGCTGCCATCAAACGTCCTTGCCCCGCAGAACTCCTTCAGCAAAACCTGCAGCAGGTTGGACGAGGTCGCCGATTCGGCGGTCAGCGCGATCTTCTCCTTGGCCACCTCGGCAAGCGGCAGGCGGCTGAACAGGAGCACGCTGCGCACCGCCCCCAGGCTGCTGATCGACAGCCCCGGCAGCAGCAGATAGTTCCGCCAATCGCGGGCATACTCAAAAGACGAGGAGGGGCTCAGGTCCAGCGTCCCCGTCGCCAGGCCGGCATTCAATTCGGCGGGGACGCCATCGACCACGCATTGGGAAAAGCCGGTGCGGGACAGATGGTGGAAAAACGGGATGGTATTGACGTAACTGATGCGCCCGACCTTGAGAGCCAACCCCATCATGCCAGAACCTCTCCGCCAACGCGGACCGATTCCGCCCCCCCACCCGGACCGTGCAACGTCCAGGAACGATTGTCGTAAAAGCGCCGGCACAGCTCCCCTGCAAGAGCCAGATCCTGACCCGTGGGACGGCTCTCATGCCAGGTGATGCCGAGTCCCGTGGAAAAGCTTTCTATCAGCATCTCCTCGACCTCATCGATCGACAGCGGCCGCGAGCTGAAGCGGTTCAGCCAGCCGACCCCATCCAGCCGCACAGATGTCTCATCCGGCTCAGCGGGCAGTATCCGCCCGAGCAAAGACAGGTCCAACTCCAGCGGAATCGAACCATGCTGCAAGAACGCGCCGCCACGCCGCTTCTGTGCACAACCCGCCACCTTGCACCCCTCGACCAGCAGTTCGTATTGCGCCGGGGCCACGAAGCAGACCGCTTTCCCCTGCTGACCATGCGCCTTGCCGGGCACCAGTTCCGCCGTCACCCCCAATTGCCGCAAGGCGGTCTGCAACACCGCGGCGATCACCTGGTAGTTGTGCGTCACCGACGACCCGAACGGCGGCGCACACGGCGTGATCACGGCATAGGTCACCTCGCAGTCGTGGAGGACCGCACGCCCCCCCGTCGGCCGGCGCACCACATCCAGACCGGCTAGATGGCAGGCCGCCAGATCGACGCCGCCAGACAGCTTCTGGGCATAGCCGATAGTCAACGTTGCCGGTTGCCAGCGATACAGCCGCAGAATCGGCGGTGATGCTCCATCCGCCACCGCTTGCAGCAAGGCATCGTCCAGGGCCATGTTCATGGCCCCCGGCAGCGCTCCGGAGCGAATCAGTCTCCAGGGTCGCTCCTCGCTCCTCACTCCTTGCTCCTCACCATGAAAAAAGGCCGGTTTACCCGGCCCTATTTCGTCTTACAGCTTGATCCGTTCGAGGAAGCTGGTATCCACATCCCCGTCGATGAAGTCGGCATTGTTCATGATCTTCTGATGGAACTCGATGGTGGTCTTGATCCCGCCGATGATGTACTCGTCGAGTGCCCGGGCCATGCGCTTGATCGCTTCCTCACGCGTATCGGCATGCACGATCAGCTTGGCAATCATCGAGTCGTAATTGGGCAATACCGTGTACTGGTCGTAGACCGCACTGTCGATGCGCACCCCCAACCCGCCCGGCGGATGGTAGCCGTCGATCTTGCCGGGGAACGGCGTGAACTTGACCGGATCCTCGGCGTTGATGCGGCACTCGATGGCGTGGCCCTGGAACTTGATGTCCTTCTGCTTGTAGCGCAGCGGCAGGCCGGCCGCCACCCGAATCTGCTCCTTGACGATGTCGACGCCGGTGATCGCTTCGGTCACCGGATGCTCGACCTGCACGCGGGTGTTCATCTCCATGAAGTAGAAGTTGTTGTTCTTGTCGAGGAGGAATTCCATGGTACCGGCGCTGCGGTAGCCGATGGCCTTGGCAGCAGACACGGCGCATTCGCACAACTGCTTGCGCACCTTCTCGGGGAGAACCGTACACGGTGCCTCTTCGATGAGCTTCTGGTGACGACGCTGAATCGAGCAGTCACGCTCGCCAAGGTGGATAACGTTGCCGAAATTGTCGCCAAGGATCTGGATCTCCACGTGGCGCGGCCGCTCACAGTATTTCTCGATGTAGACATCGGGGTTGCCGAAGGCCGCCTGGGCTTCGGCACGCGCCATGGCAAACTGGTTGGGGAGCGAGGCCGGCGAATGCACCACCTTCATCCCCTTGCCGCCGCCACCGGCCGTCGCCTTGATGATCACCGGGAAACCGATCTTCTCGGCGATCTTCTGTGCTTCCTCCACGGTCGGCACGTTGTCCTTGGTGCCGGGGAGGATCGGCACCCCGGACTTGATCACCGACTGGCGGCCGGCAATCTTGTCCCCCATCAGGCGGATGTTCTCGGGGGTCGGCCCGATGAAGGTCAGGCCGCATTGCTGGCACATTTCAGCGAATTCGGCGTTTTCCGAGAGAAAGCCGTAGCCGGGATGGATCGCCTCGGCGTCGGTCACCTCGGCGGCGCTGATGATCGCCTTCTTGTTGAGATAGCTCTCGCTGCTCGGTGCCCGGCCAATGCAGATGCTCTCGTCGGCCAACTTGGCATGCAGGGCATCCTTGTCGGCATCGGAGTGTACGGCAACCGTGCGGATGCCGAGTTCCTTACAGGCGCGGATGATGCGCAGGGCGATCTCGCCGCGGTTGGCAATCAGAATTTTATGGAACATGGATGTCTCCAGGTAGGCATCAGGTTGAGGTGGAGGTTGAGGTTGAGGTTAAGGCTTCTGAACCTTGACACTTAGCCTCAACCTGCTTTTACAGTCTTTCCACCTTGAACAGCGGCTCGCCGAATTCAACCGGAGCGGCGTCATTCTTGATGATTTCGATGATTTTGCACTTGAAATCGGCTTCGATCTCATTGAACAGCTTCATGGCCTCGACCAGGCACACCGTCTGCCCCTGCTCGACGACGCTGCCGACCTCGACGAAAGGCGGCGCCTCCGGGCTGGATTTGCGGTAGAAGGTCCCGACGATCGGCGAATTGATGGTTTCATATTTATCGCTGGCTGCCGCTGGAGTGGCCGCAGCAACGGGAGCCGCTGTCGCGGGAGCCGCCGCAGGCATCACCGGCATGGCCATCTGCGGAGCCATAGCCGCCGGAGCGGTCATATGGATGATCTGCCCGGCCGTACCACGCTTGATGACGATCTTCTCGTCGGCGTTTTCCATTTCAAATTCGGTGATATCGGTTTCCGTCACCATTTTGATCAGAGTTTTGAGATCCTTGACGTCCATTAGCCTGCCTCCTTGAGTTGCGGCAGCCGCAAAAACGGCCCGCGCTATTTTGGTTTCAACCAGCCAGCAAATCCCGATACTGTTTGTCGATGCATGTCAGTACCCTGGCGCCGTCTTCCGTCACCAGGACCATATCTTCGATACGCACACCGCCCAGACCTGGGAGGTAAATTCCCGGCTCGACCGTCACGACCATGCCGGGAGCGGCTATCGCCTTGCTGCGTGCCGACACGGTCGGCGCTTCGTGCACGTCCAGACCGATACCATGGCCGAGTCCGTGACCGAAGTAAGCGCCATAACCGGCGGCGGCGATGAAATCACGCGCCGCCCGGTCGATCTCCGCCAACGCCACCCCCGGACGGATGGCCGCAATGGCCAGGTCGTGGGCGGCAAGAACCGTATCATAGACCCGCCGCAATTCATCCGGCGGCGTGCCGAGAGCAACCGTCACGGTCTCGTCGGCGTGATAGCCGGCAACGCGCGCTCCGAAATCGATGGTGACCAGCTCGCCAACTGCCAGTCGCCGGTCTCCGGCGACCCCATGGGGCAATGCCCCGCGCGGACCGGAGGCAACGATGAAATCGAAACTCTTCTCTTCGGCACCGAGACGCTTGAGAGCAAACTCCAGAGCCAGGGCCACATCGCGCTCGATGCTGCCCGGCCGGATCAGCGTTTCGATCTCGGCGAGCGCCACGGCATGCAAACTTGCTGCCGCAACCATCGCCTCGATTTCCACGGAGTCCTTGACCGCCCGCAGGCCGTCGAATGCGTCCTTGAGCGGAATCCAAGCCCACGAGGCATCGCCCCGCGTTCTCAGGTCGTCGACTTTACCATAAGCGAGCCCAGACTCGAAACCAATTCTTTGCCCCCCCAGTTCAAGCAGAGCAGCAACCACTCCCTCGCTCTGCACCCGGTATTCGACGACCTGATCGGCGCACACTTCAGCCCCGGCCTGGGTGGTATAGCGGGAATCGGTTAAAAAGCGGGCGCGCCCCGAACCGGTGACAACCAGAACACCATCGCTGCCGGTGAAGCCGCAGAAATAGCGGAGATTTTCCCGGGCAGTAAAAATCGCCGCATCGAGCTGGTGCTCCGCGAGGAGGACGCGAACCCGATGCTGCCGGTCAATAAATGGCATGTGACAGAGGATCAGGCCTTGAGACGGTCAACCAGCCCGCGCAGGGCCAGCCCATAACCGGAAGCGCCGAAACCGGCCACCTGGGCCAGAACGACGGGGGAGATATGCGAACGGCGGCGGAAGGATTCGCGCGCGTGGATATTGGTCAGATGAACCTCGACGGCGGGGATGGCCACCGCCGCCAGCGCATCGCGCAGGGCGATGCTGGTGTGGGTGTAGGCACCCGGGTTGATGAGCAATCCGGCCACCCCCTGGCGGGCCGCCGCGTGAATGCGATCGATCAACGCCCCTTCATGGTTGGACTGGAACGATTCGACCTCTACGCCAAGTTCGGCGGCCAACTCTCCCAGCATCCTGTCGATATCCGCAAGCGTCGTCCGGCCGTAAACCTCCGGTTCGCGGCTGCCAAGCAGATTCAGATTGGGACCGTGCAGAACCAGGATCAACATGTCAGGACAAAGCTGCGGCCAGTGCCGCGGCCTCACGTGTCAGCAGATACCGAGCCTTGCCGAAATTGCCGTCGCGGTGCAGGGTCATGGCCACAAAGTAGTCGGGGGTGATGATCCGCACCACGATGTGGAAGCGCGCTGTCTTGATCGATACTTCCTCCATTTCGCCGACGTTAAGTATCTGCGCGGTCTTGCGGATTTCCTTGATGACATTGGCATACTCGACGGCGATCATGTTCAGGTCGAGCTGCTGATCATCACTGAAATACTGGTCGATGGCGATGCCGTCGTACCCCATAAGGACCGCACCGACACCGCCGCCGGTCTCATCGACAATCCGCTTCAAGATCTCACTGAACATGCGCCCTCCTCAAGGCAATCGCCTGCAACCAGCGTTCAAAAACAATACGGGGTTCGCGCGGCGGCGCAGCTTTTTCTTCGACGGCAACCGGTGTCTCAGCCGGAGGCGCCACAACCTCGGGCTCAGGAGCTGCGACCATTTGCCCTGCGAGTGATCCACGCAATTCGAGCAAACGGCTCATGACTCCGGCATTGCCGGGTTCAAGACGCTGAATCTCCTCGTAAACCCTGACGGCCTGCTCGATCAGCCCCTGCTTGACATAGATTTCAGCCAGCGTTGCCGTCGGAATCGGCGCACTGCCAGGCTCTTCGGAGACCTCCCCGGGAGCGACCGTGATCTCATCGGGAACAACGGCAACGACTTCTGCAACCGGCGCAGGCGCGGCAGCCGTCGCCCAGGGCTTTGGCAGATCGAGAGCCAGCAACATGTTGCCCAGCATTTCGTCCTGTGGATGGAACTCGATGGCCTGGGTGAGAATCCGGCGCGCCTGGTCGCGCTCACAGAGGATCAGGTGCAGACGGGCAAGGCCAAGCAAAGCCGCCAGGCTCTGCCGGTCAATCGCCAGAGCCTGGTAATAGGCCGTCATCGCCTCGTCGAACTTCCCCATTTGGCAAAGGACCCGACCGAGCGTGGCAAACCCCGGGGAGAAATTGGGGAGGGCCTGCGTCCCCAGCCGGGCCGCCGCAAGGGCATCATCCAGCAGACCGACCTGGCGAAAAGCTTCGGCAAGCGGCACGAACGCCGTTGAATGGGGATCCTTGTTGACGATCTGCAGATAGCAGTCGATCTTGCCGATGAGGCTGCTGCCGGTTTTGTTTTGCACCTTGTGGCTCCGCGTCAGGCGAAAAGATGACTCAGCAACTGTTCCGGCTTGTCGACCCGGTGCAAATCCGCCGAACCGATGCCATGGTTGAGAACCAGGCGGATGGCGCCATCCTTGACCTTCTTGTCATGGCGCATGACCGCGAGATATTCCTCGGGGCTGAACGCCGGTGGCGTCACCGGCAACGCGAGGCATTCCAACAGAGCAAGCAGGCGGGCGACATCGTCTTTGCCGCACAAGCCGAGCCGTTCCGAAGCCCGGGCCGCCAGAACCATGCCGATAGCCACCGCCTCGCCATGCCTGATCACACCGTACCCCGCCAGTGTTTCCACCGCATGGCCGAAGGTATGACCGTAGTTCAGAATTGCGCGTAATCCCTGCTCATTTTCGTCACTTTCTACAACATTTGCCTTTATTTGGCAAGAGACCATGACCGCATGCTGCAGGGCCTCCACATCGCGCTCGGCCAAAGCCGTGCTGTTATTCTCCAGCCAGGCGAAGAAACCGGCATCGTGAATCACCCCGTATTTGACCACCTCGGCCAACCCGGCCACGTACTCGCGTGAAGGCAGGGTCTTCAGGGTATCGACGTCGATATGCACGTACCGGGGCTGATAGAAGGCACCGATGAGGTTCTTCCCCAAAGGATGATTGACGCCGGTCTTGCCCCCGACCGAGCTGTCCACCTGAGCAAGCAGAGTGGTCGGCACCTGGGCGAAGGGGATGCCGCGCAGGAAAGTGGCCGCGGCAAAGCCGGTCAGATCGCCGATCACCCCGCCGCCCAGCGCCAGCAAACCGCAGTGGCGGTCAAAATTCCATTCGATGAAGGCATCGTACAGGCTCTCGAGAGTGGTCAGCGTCTTGTACTGCTCCCCGTCCGGGACCTGCACCACGCTGACCTGTCTCCCCTCGCTGACGAGGGCGTCAACCAGAACTTCACCGTACAATTCACCAACGGTTGGATTGGTGACGATGCCGACGCGCCGCGGGAAGCCGACGCCATCCAGCGCCGCGCCAATCTGGCTGAAAATTCCTGTGCCGACCACAATCGGGTAGCTGCGCTCTCCCAGGGAGACATTTACGACGGGCATTGCTTGACTTCCTCCATCCCCAGACGATTGATGATTTCCCGCACCACGCCGTTGACACTTAATCTGTCCGCGTCAACCACCAGATCCGCCTCTTCATACCAGGGGAGTCGACTTTGCCACAACTGCCGGACCGGTGCCAGCCCCTGCCCGGGATCGGCCAACGGCCGGCCGCTGCTGCGCGCAAGGCGGCGCTCGAGCGTCGACCAGGATACGCGCAGATAAACGACGATCCCCAACTCTTTCATCAGCGCACGATTTTTCTCACGCCCGACGATTCCACCTCCGGTGGCAAAGACGGTGGAAACACGGTCAGCCTGCTCGGCGAGCACCGCACTTTCGCAGTCGCGAAAAAAGGGTTCGCCATCTTCGGCGAAAATCTGCGGGATCGATCGCCCCTCACGCTCGACCAGCAGTTGGTCAAGATCGGCAAAGCCGAAACCGAGACGCTGTGCCAGCCGCCGGCCGACCGTGCTCTTTCCGGAGCCCATGAAGCCGATCAAAAAGATATTGCGCGAACTGCTGTTCATCACCGTTGCCTCTACCCTGCTGCAGATATAAGAAAGGGACAGGTGTAAACCTGTCCCTTTCTGCTTTCAAGAACAAACCTTCGGGATCAGGCTTCGATGATCCGCGGGGTGATGAAAATCAGAATCTCCTTGCGCGATGCAGATTTCGACTCAGACTTGAAGAAGTAGCCGAGGAAAGGGATATCCTTCAACAAAGGCACCCCTGCATCACCCTTTCTTTCATCTTCCACGAAAATCCCGCCGATGACCGTGGTGCTCCCGTCACGCACGATGACCTTGGTTTCCGCCTTGCGATCGTTGATGCTAAGTGCCTGACCAGTAGCAGTCGGGACGACATCCCCAACCGAGCTATTAGAGGCTTTGACATCGAGGATAATGCTGCCGTCCGGATTGATTTCAGGCGTGACTTCCAGTTTCAACTCGGCGCTTTCAAACTTGGTGTCCGTACCCTGATCACTGGTTGTGGTGTAAGGAATCTTGGTACCCTGGGAGATCAGCGCCTTCTGCCCGTTCAGGGTGGTGACGCGCGGCGTCGAGATGATCTTCCCTTCCCCTTGGGACTCCAGAGCGGAGAGGCGTACCGCCAGATTCGCCTTGCCATCCAAAAGACCGAACAGAAGACCGACTGTACCCCCTGCACTCGACCCTGGTGTACCGGGGCTCGGCGGCGTGATGAGGAACGACCCGCCGAGACCGATGGCGGCGTTTTCCAGGTCGTCACCATTCGGCGTATCCGCATAGGTGAAGCCCCAGCGCACGCCGAGATCGCGGGCGAAGTTGGTATTGACCTCGACGATGCGAGCCTCGATCAGCACCTGACGCTCAGGACGGTCGATGGTCTTGATCATGGCCACCATCTGCTCGAGAACCACAGGAGAGTCCATGATAATCAACTGCTTATTGCGGGTGTCCGGAGTGATGGTGCCACGCTTGCTCTTAATTGCCTCCAGATTCTTGACAACATCAGCGACACTGGCATAGCTGACTTCGAACACCCGTGTCTCCAGAGCGCCCTCATCAACATTTTCTTTGGCTGCCTGCATGATTGCCAGTTGGCGCTCGCGCAACTTCTTCGACGGCATGATACGGACGACGTTGCCGTCCTGAAGCTTGCCAAGGTCGGCCGTCTCCAGCACCAGGTCGAGAGCCTGATCCCAGGGGACATCGATCAAACGCAGGGTGATCGTCCCCTTGACATCGTTGCTGGCCAGAATGTTGAGTCCGCTGACGTCGCCGATCAACTGCAGGATGTTGCGGATATCGGCGTCATCGAAAACCAGCGAAATTTTCTGTCCGGTATAAGCCGGTTTTTCCAGGGCGGCTTCGGGCAACTTGCCCGGCACGAACTCGCCTGCAGCCGGAACAGCACCTTTGGGCTGATCAACCACGAGTTCCTTGGTCTCCACCACCGGCGGAAGCGCCTCGGCAAAGGTGCCATCCTCGACGATCAGCTTGACGGTTTCCCCCTGGTCATCGAGCCGGTAGGCCACGGGTCCTTTCAGTTCGACGGCAAAACGCACGCCCTGCTTGCCCTTTTCGGTGAAGACATAGGGGGTCACCGTCGAAACCGCGCTCGGGAAACCGGAAGCGTCGATGGTCCGGCGCAGGGTCCGGCTGATGGTGGCATTCTTGACCTCAAAGCGCAGCTTGTTGCCGTCAATTTTCGGCGCTGAGACGTTCGCCGGCGCCGAGAGCCCGAGAACCACGGTGCTCAGTCCCTCCTGATTGGTAAAGTCGAAGCGCTCGATGGTCACCTGATTGGCCGAAACCGGCCCTTTCTTTTTCACGACGGGCACATCCGCTTTCGTTGCAGTTTCGCTGGCGGCAACAGCAGCAGGCGCAGCTATAGCGGCGGGAGTCGATGAAAGCCCTTTGCCCCAGGCCACGGCCACGCCATTGACCTGCTTATCCACCTTGAAGTCGGGGACTTTCGGGCCATCGGCGTCGAACACCCCGCGCACCTTGTCGGCATAGAAGCCGATCCGTACCTGCTTGATGCCATCCGCTGCATTGAAGGTCCTGGTTTTAAATGCCGGCGTCACACCGTAAAGATCGACCACCAGGCGCGGCGGGTTGGCAAGGACGAAATGCTCCAGGCGATTAACATCGCCATCGGTTGCGAATACGGCGCGTCCCGGGGAGATGTCGACACGATTGACAACGGTGGCGGCCTTGACGGCTTGAGGCGCTGCCACCTGAGCCTGGGCGTGAGCCTGCTCCTTTATATGCCCGGCCTGGGCCTGGGCATGCTGCGCGTGTGCCTGGGCCTGGGCGTGAGCGAGAGGATCGACCTGCGGCGCCGGGCTGGCTGCAGCCGCTGTGGCGACCGGAGCGGCAGCCATCTCCTTGACGGCCTTGATCCCCGGAAAGATCAGGCGGAAGGTGGTTCCGTCCATAGCGACCTGGTAGTCGGCCGCTGCGGCCAGCACCATTTCAACCCGCGCCATCGGTCCAGCCGCAAGGTCATACTTGGCGAGCCGGACATTCTGCAGCGGCGCCGGGCCGACGGCGAGTTCCGCAGGCAACTGGCCGAAGGAGGTGCCGGGGAAGTCGATCACCACGCGCACCGGATCGAAGGAGTCGTAGACCGTGTAGCGATAGCCGACCGGCTCGCTGGTCTGAATCAGCAGCGTCGGTGCCGCCGCCCCCTCTTCCATCTTGACGGAGACGATCTGGTTGGCGGCCCATACGCTGCCAACGCACACCAGCATGGCGATGGACAGCATGATGGCAACCCGTCCCGCGAGGGAGTTTCCAATGCCCTGGAATTTTTTATTCATCGCGCTCACCCCACTCATTGATCAGACTCCTTCCCTCACGGGGACTTTCAACTCCTGCATATTTTTACGAGTCTTACCGGTAATGTCTTGATATTGCTCTTCGACCAGAATCCGTTCGCGACTGATCTCCTTGATCACACCGTTGGCCTTGCCAAGACGCATGCCGGTTTTGAGAATGTAGGCTCGGCCATCAGGCGCGGTAATCATCGCTTTGGTCTCGCCCATACCGATGATGACCGCCTTGACCATAAATTGCGGCAGATCGAACGCTTCCAGCGGATTTTCGAAGGTCTTCACCGTAGCCTTGGTTGCAATGAGCGGGACAAACGGATCACGGCGACCTTCGATCTGGTAAACGAACCTGACCTCGGCCGGTACAGTCTCTGCTGCTGGTGCAGGTGGCTTGACTGCCGCGGCGGGCGGTTTGGCGACAGCCTGAGTCGCCGGCTGGGCCGGGGTCTCTTCCTTTTGACATCCGGCCAGAAAACCCAAGCCGGCGCAAATCGCAACTGCCATAATAAATTGCGGTTTCATACGCAGGACACCTTATTTGGAGTCAACGAACCGATAGGTCAGGACCTTGGTCGAAATTTCGATGACCGCCTGATTCCCGGCAATCTTTGCATTTCCCATCGTCAAGTTATTCAGATTAACAATCCTCGGCAGATCACTGACCGCCCCGGCGAACAGAGCGACGTTGTGATAGGTGCCTCGCAACCTGAGATCCGCAGGGACTTCAGCGAAGAAGCCCTTGGGGACCTCCGCAGCCGGTTTGAACTCCAGAACTTCGAGACCATTGTCCTTGGCCAGCCCTGCCAGATTGGTCAGCAGCGAAGGGATTTCGCTCTGGTTGGGCAAACGCGTCAAGGCCGCTTCGAAACGCTTCTCCATCTTGGCGAATTCCGCCTTGTATTTCGCCAGGTTGTTGGCCAGCAGGCGCTTTTCAGCGATCTCCGCATCGAGCTTTTGCGCCTCCTGCTTCAACTGCTCCATTTCTTCGTACATGGGCATCCCGACGAACCAGACCAGCAAACCGACAATCAGCAACAATACAGAGCCGAGCATGGCCAGCCGTTTGTAAAGTGGCAGCTTCAGCAGCTTTTCAACGCGTGGATTCATAATTCTGGGCTCCGGACGGTTGATCAGGTTCCTTGCGGAGCGGCTTTAGCCTTCTTGCCGTCCACCGGAACAGTCACATCGACTTTCTTGTTTTCCAGATCGCACTCGATGTCGAATTTATTCAACTTGACCCCATCCTTGACCGTCTGCTGCGTACCCTTCAGGGTGATGTTGGCAAAGGCGCTGGAAAGATCGAGATTGCGCATGAACAGAGCCACCGTCTCCTCATTGATCCCGTAACCGGAAAGGTTGGCCTTCAGCCCGTTTTCCTTGAAGGAGTCGATCCAGAGTTTGTCAGGCAGAGCTTTATAGAGTTCATCCAGAAGGATGATCGGCCCGCTCCGCGATTTTTCCAGCTTGTCGAGCACATCCAGCTTGGCCTGCAGCGCCTCCTGGCGCTTCTTGAATTCGTTGGCCTCGCCGATGGTCTTCATCAACCGGGTGATTTCCATCTTCTTGTCTTCCACGCTGGTGCGCGCCTCATCGACCCAGGTAAGCATCTGGATATAGGCCAACGCGCACAAACCCAGGGTCACCAGCAGCGAAACCCCGGCCACAACCAGCTGCCCCTTAAGCTTTTCCTTCTTTTGCGCAGCCTTGACTGGAAGTAGATTGATCCGGATCATTTGTCTCCCACCCTTCTCATCGCCAGGCCAACCGCAACGGTAAAGAGCGGCCCGACAGACTGCAGGTAATCAGGGTCGAATGTTTTCTTGTTACTGGTAATCTGCCGCCACGGATCGAGCACTTGCACGTCGATCCCCAAACGCTGAGCCAGCGAAGTCCGAATAGCCGGCACCCTCGACACGCCACCCGTGATATAGATCCGCTTGGGACGTTCGTCGGCGGAGGAGGCCGAGAAAAAATCAAGAGAACGCTGGATATCGGTGGTCAGCACCTCGGTGGCATCCTCGATGACCGACGCCACAGTATTTGCCGAAACCCCCGGGAGTTCGCCTCCGAGCTTGACCTTTTCGGCATCCTCCCTGTTGAGGCCAAGACGCTTCTGCAACTCCTCGTTGTAGGAATTGCCCCCCAACTGAATGTCCCGGGTGAATACCGTCATCCCGCCCTTGAGGACATTGACGTTCAGGGAACTGGCCCCCAGATCGATCAACGCCACCACTTCATCGTCGCTGACCGGGTAGTTGGCCTCGAAGACGTTCGCCACGGCGAAACAGTCGACGTCCATGACCACAGGGTTGAGGCCGCACTCTTTGAAAAGCGCGACATAGTCGTTGACGAAATCCTTTTTCGCGGCGACGAGGATCACGTTCATCTGCGAGGAATCGTTGACGTCCGGGCCGAGGATCTGGAAATCGAGGTTGACCTCGGAGATTTCGAACGGGATGTACTGTTCGGCCTCCCACTGAATCGAGGACTCAAGCTCCTCCTCGGTCATGATCGGCATCTGAATCTTGCGGATAATAATCGAATGCCCCGAAACCGAGCTGGCGACATTTTTCTCCTTGATCTTGAGGCTCAAAAGAAGGTCGCGAATGGCACCGACCACCGCACTCGAATCCATGATGGCATTATCGACAATGGCATCGGAAGGGAGCGGGGTCATGCCGAGGTTCACCAGCTGGTAACCGCCGCGAACCTCCTTGAGCTGAACCAGCTTGACTGAGCTTGAGCCGATATCGATACCGACCAGATCTCTCTTTTTCTGTAACACAATCGTTCTCCCTGGCGTTCGAAATTACCCGATCAGCGGAGCCTGCAACCTACAGCATTCGTGCCAACTAGATTAACATGTTTTACGATGACCGCTATTCGCTCGGGAAAACTTTCTCCCGCTCGGACAGCTTCAGTCCCAATGCCAGAATTATCTTGCGCTTGGTTGCCATACGACACTCGGCGCCGCTTTCGATGCGATCGACGGTCACCGGCGACACCCCGGCCTTGCGCGCCAATTCCGCCTTGCTCATCAACTGAGTCTCGCGAATTTCCCGAACTAGATTGGCCATTTCACGATCCTGCCATGCGCTGAATTTTCTGAAATTATACGAAATTGAGTTTAATTATTGTTAAGTTGAAAATAATGTCAAGTAATTATGCCTAGATTTTTTGCCGCATCAAAAGAAATTTCCATGTAAAAACAGGTAGATCTACAATATCGTGGGGAGAGGCCGCGAGGGCAACACAATATGGAGGGGTTTGAGGGGATAAATTTTTTTTGTGATCGCGGAGACCTGGGTTCGGAGTTCGGCGTGATCTTGAGCCTTCAACCTCGTACCCCGCACCTCGCATCCCGAACCTTTTTGCCTAACCCCAGAGGCTCTGCCACCAGTAAACAAAGATCTCACCGTACCAGCGTGCCACAGGATCGATCTTGTCGACGAAGAACAGGTAGATCAGTGCCGCCCCGGCGAGGAAAGGGCCGAAGGGGATGGCCAGTTTGCGCCCGGCCCGCTTGATCAGCATCAGCGGCACACCGACCAGGGTCCCCATGATCGAGGCCAGGAAGATGATCGGCAGAATGGCCGGCGCGCCGAGAAAGGCGCCGAGCATGGCCAGCAGCTTGACGTCGCCGAGTCCCATCCCCTCCTGTTTGGTCAGCCACTCGTAGCCAAGGGCAATCGCCAGCAGGATACCGCCGCCCAGGAGAATGCCGAGCAGCGACGACTGCCACGATACCCAGGGGAGCGCGAAGGTGCAGAGAAAACCGATCGGAATGCCGGGGAGACTGATGACATCGGGGATGATCTGATGGTCGAGGTCGATCATGCTGATCGTCACCAGCGCCGCGACCAGCAGCCAGGCGACCGGCGTCGCCGGATGGAAGCCGAAGCGGTAAAAAAACAGGACGAACAGACCACCGGTCATGGCTTCGACCAGCGGGTAGCGGATCGAAAAGGGCTCGCTACAATAGGCGCAGCGCCCCTTGAGCAGGATCCAACTCAACACCGGCAGGTTGTGGTACCAGCGGATGGTGGTCAGGCAATGCGGGCAGCGGGAACGCGGGGCAACGACCGATTCCCCTTCGGGAATGCGGTAGATGCAGACGTTGAGGAAGGAGCCGATGACCGCGCCGAGGAGAAAAGACGCTGAGAGCAGGTAGGCCAGTTGAGGATTAGTCACGACTGTCTATGGGATCAGCAGGCCTTATCCAAATGCAGCGGCTCTACTTTGGGACGGGGCTTATGGATAACCTGCCAGAGATCCCATTTCATCTGATTGGCAAGCCAGGATTCCGGTGTTGTACCGGTCAGCAAGCCAACTCGAATCGCCATCTCAGCCGTCATGGCGGTATGTCCGTTCAGCAGACGAGAAAGATGTGGGCGGGAAACGCCCAGCCTTGCCGCAATCTCCCCAATTGTCATTTCTTCCGGAAGAAACTCCCGTAAAACCTCTCCGGGATGCGCTGGATTATACATTCGTGCCATGGTGTTGCTCCTTCAGTGATAATCCTGATAGTCAACCAATACTGCGTCCCCTCCCTCAAAGCGAAACGTCAAGCGCCAGTTGCCATTCACCGTAATCGCCCAGTGGCCATTCAGCTCTCCGGATAACGAGTGTAGGCGCCAGCCCGGAGCGTTCATGTCATGAGGGGATAACGCGTCATCGAGACGAGTCAATTGAACGCGAAGTCGAGAAGCGTGATGTGGCTGAATACCCGCCCTTGACCCGGTCTCGAAAAACCTTTGCAATCCCTTATGGCAAAAGCTCTTGATCACGGGAGAATTGTAGCCTGTAAACGAACAGATAACAAGGGAAAGCACACGGGAAGCAAACGAGCGAGCAAGTTACCCCTTCGGCTCACCCAAGTTCAGAACATACTCCTGGCGGTCTTCGCCGCCTTCGGGATCGCGCACCAGGATTTTAACCTCGTATTTACCGGCTTTCACCCCGGTCAGCGGCCAGGTGATCTTGCCGCCCTTGGTGATACTCATCCCCTGGGGTGGTTTTTCGAGGGAGAAGGTGAGCCGGTCGTTGTCGGGATCTTTGACTTTGACCTGGTAGGAATACTCAAGGGCCTCGAAACTGGCCGGCGGTTTCGAGACAATCTTCGGCGGCGCGCCGGGAACCGGCATGGCGTAGCTGCGATAGACCGGGCCTTCGGCAGTACCATCGAACGGGGTGATCAGCACTTGCACCCGGTCGCCGCGCCGGTTGCGGTCAGCCGGAAGGACCGAATCGGTCAGCAGGGGATCGGCCTCGTCGTTGATCAGCCACTGGTAGCGGAATTCGACCGAATCACCATCGGCATCCTCGGCGACCGGGGTCACCTCGACTTTCAAGCCGCTGCGCCAGTCCTTGGGAGTCGCCGAAATGCCGACCACCTTCGGAGGGGTGTTGGCGATGGTCACACTGGCCGTCCCTCCTACATCGGCCGTGCCGACCGTAACGGTTACCTGATCGCCACGCTTGTAGACACCGCAAAGTTTGCCGGGTTCATCCGCCACGACCGGTTGCCCATTAACACTCCAAGCGATGCGGCCGCTCCCGGGTTGCCCCTTGATCATCACCTGCAGGCAATCGATAGCCGCAGGATTCTGGGGGAGCAGAGAGACAAAAACCCTGGCTGACGCAACAGCGGAAGTGGATGCCGGGGGAGAGGGAGCCGTCGATGACGGCGCAGAGGGCTTTTCCCCGCAGGCCGCAAGTAAAACCAACAGCGGCAAAAGAAGATGGAGACGCATCACCATAAAAACCTCCAGGATCATCACACAGGAATAAAACCGACCCGGTTGGAAGTATTGTACCAACCGGGTCGGCAAACGTCACATAATTTTAAGTGATCAGTTGTTCCACTGCATCCAGTAGACCGGCGTGATCAGTTTGACATCCGGCGCCGCATAGGTACCGACGCGGTTACTGGCACTGATCATCATGGTCACCTTGCCGCTGGCATCCATCAAGGTCACGATCCCGGACGGGATCCCCTCGCCGAGGACACGGACCCGATCGGCCTTCATAAGGATCGCGCCGTCCTTGAGCGCCCGTTCATTCCCTGACGGGGCCGACTGGGTGTTGTCGGCCACGTAGTTATAAACCGCTTCACCCGTGCGGAAATCCAGGTGGTAAAGCCGGGAGGTACCGAGATTGCCGACCTCGCAGTTGCTCTGGCCGCTGGTGAGCGGAGCGTAGGTGGTGTAGAACGCCTGTCCGAAGAAGATCACCGGCGGGGCCAGCATCTTCTCGCCAGGATTTTCCAGGCGAATGTACCAGCCGTAGTTGCTATCGGCATACAGGGCATTGAACACGTTGTTGATCGCCGTACTGTCGGAACTCTCCTGCAGGGTGTTATCCGTCACATCAATCAGATTGCTTTCCGTTTTCACCCCCATGCCGTCGGCCGGATTGGCCAGACCCTGGCCGCGATCGAAGAGCATGTACATCCGATCGTGGGAGGCCAGGTTCAACGGGTGTTCACGATCCCCGGTCCCGAAGTAGAGCATGGCATGACTGCCGTTGCGCGCCACAGACGGCCGGTAGAAGATCTTGTGCCCATTGGTCGAATCCGACCCGGGATTGCTGCGGAAGATCACATCGCCGGTCCAATTCGCCTTCACCCCCTGCCGTACACCGGCAACCGTGGTCAGCGGCAGGTTGAAGCGCCACATCTGGCCGCCGGTATCCCCAACATAAATGCGATCGGCATAGCCGTCGTCATCCCAGTCGAGCACCGCCAGATCGGACGGGATGGAGAAGGTCAGGTTGGAATTGGTGGCGATGTTCGAGGCGTTGGTCGTGGTCGTACTCTCCCCATAGACATAGGCCCAGACCAGGTTCCCCGACTGTGAAAAACTCGGTACGTATTTCAGATTGGCATCTTTGGACAGGGAGGCGATTTCGATCGCATACAAGCCCCGCCCCTTCGGATTGAGTTGTGAACCGCCGGTGGCCGAGGTCACCCCGGCATTGCTCACCCCCGGGTCACCATCGTTGGTCGCCACGGTGGTGTCGGTGTTGGTAATCGGGTTGACCGGACTGGACACCGTCGACACCGGGAAATTCTGGGTATTCCCCCAGCGCCGGTCCTCGTTGTTGTCGTAACCGGCACCGACGAACATGACCACCTTGTCGGTGGTGCCGTCCTTGACCTTGGCCAGGCGCGGCTGACTCCAGGTTTCACCAAGTTCGGAAAAGGTTCTCTGCCACATCCCTTTCGGGTTGAGCGGGTCGGTCACATCCAGTGCGTAATAGGCGCCGCGGGGGTCATTCGGTGTCAGATAGGCATTGCCACCGCCCCGGCGCAGACCAAAGAGTAAAACAACCTTGTCGCCGTTGTCAGGCTCGATATTACCGTCGCCGTCGTAGTCGTGGATATAGAGTGAAGGGGGGGCATCGACAAAGTATTCGTGTCCCTGCTGCGGATAATATCTGAGGTCATCGAGCAGCAGCGGCGGGATGAAGGCCCAGACCTCTTCGCCGTCGCAGTCGCGGAAGGCGTGCATCATGCCATCGTTGGCACCGACGAATATAAACGTCGTATTGTAACTGGAATTGGGAGGGGGCTGTCCGGTAGTGTGCGTTGGAATCGGCAGGGAGGTGCTCCCCGATGCGTAACAAGTCCCTTCCACATTGTCGGAGTACTTGGTGTAATTGAAAACCAGCGGTTTGGAGTGCAGGATATCACCCAGAATCCACTCGCGCTTCGCTGTTGTCGGATAAACCGGGCCGAGTGAATTGTACCCGTGCAGGTAATCGATCAGTCGGTCACGTGCCGCGTCATCCGCCACCCCCAGGGTTGCCGGGGTGATGCAGTTGCTGCCGCCGCAACTGGTATTGGCGGTGCTGAAGGCATTCTGGCTGGCCATCAGGTCGGGTTCGCCAGTCGTTACCGCGCTGTTCGAGGAACTGAGGAACGTGATGATCTTACGGGGGTTGGTAGAAAAATCACGAGCCAACAACGTCCCGCCGATGCCGCCGGCGTCGACGATGCCGCCGTCGCCGCCATCCGGATCGGGTGAAGCGTAACCCGTATCACCCGGACTCAGGTTCGGATTATAGCTTGGTGAAACCACGTTGCGCAGACGCGGGTCCTCGGCACTGAGAATCTTCTCGACACCAGCGAACGTCGCGGTTCCCCAGTAGGACTGGGAATAGATGAAGTCACCGGCCGTATTGGTCGCGCGGTGGCCGTGAACATCCAGGAGTTCGTTGCCGGAGCTGACCTTGTACTTCTTGAGGTTGCCGCGCCACGGCGCGTTGCTTTGTGGCTTGAACAGGCCAAGGTAAACCCGGTTACTGCTGATGGTGCGGTTGGTAGAACTGGCCGGGACAACCGGCGCGACGAAAGCGGTGTTCGACTCGCTGACAATGTTGACGATAATCTCCTGAAGAGCCTTGGCCAGCTGTTCGGTATTGAACACATTATAGAAAGCGCCCCCCCCGTTGGTCGCTGTCCTGCGCATGAGGATGTCATCGTTCTGGAAGGCCAAGACTACGTGGGTGGTGATGCCGGGATTGTTCGGACCGTTGGGGACGCCGTTGACCGTCGCCTCGTGCTTCAGGAAATAGGCGACGTCGTCGATCCAGTGGGTGCCGAGACCGTAATCCTCCGAGTCGGTCTCATAGCCATCGCCGTCCCAGTCACCGATATCAGGCGTGTTGGTGTCCTGGTTGGGGAGCCCGTTGGTCAGGAAGATGATGTGGTTATAACCGCAAGGGTTGGGTTTGGCGACTTGGGCGTTGATGTTGATATCTTGTTTACTGAGAATCGCCCCGTTGGTGTCGATATAACTCGCCCGCAGATAATAACCGGCATCGTAGAGCGCTTCAGACTGCGGACGTTGCGGCCCCGCAGCAATAACATCCGGGCAATCCCAGTCCTCAGTCCCGTCTGGTCGGGTTCGGGAGGAGCAGGTGTCCATTTCGGGGAGAGCGGCGATAAGTGAACTGGGATCAGAGCCATAGGCCCTGAGTTCCGCCCCGAGGACGGCCCCCTGATTCTGAGGATTGTAGGTTACAAAGCCGAAATTAACCGACGGGCTGGCCCCGTTGATGGCCGGCGCCAAAGCATCGTAAAACGCCTGACGCACCGTGTCCAAAGTCAGTTCGGCGGCACCGGTCTTGTACCCTTCGACGCCCAAGCGCCAGCCGTCCTGACCGGTGAAGCCAGAGACCAAGGCACCGGTACCATTGATCTCGTGGGTGGGGGTGAGCGTGTCGTCCACCGCCCAGTACATGGTCCAGTCGAGCCGATTGGCGCCGCTGCCTTCGCTCCCCACTCCCGGTTCCATGTAGGCCAGAGAAGGGCCGACCACGTTTTGAATCAGCCGGTAATTATGGGTGACCGAGACGACCTGGTCGACCCACTTGCTACCCACCCGAACGCGTCTTGTCTCGGTATGAGTATGCTGGATAACCAAGTTATCCTCCGTTGGCGGCGCAACAGTCTCTTGATAGTTCAGATAGTGGCCGGTGGCATAGGCCTGCCCGTTCGAGGCGGTCGCGCAGGCACCGGGGGTTCCCTGCCCGCCACCGCCGGCGAGATTGGGAGCCTTTTCCGATCCGCCCCCGGAGTAGGTACCGAAGTCTCTAAGAATCTCCCGGACATTGACTGTCATGGTCACCATCTGGCCGCTTCCCGGAGGGTTTTCCTCCTGGTAGGTGGCGACACAGGTGACACCGTCCACGCGCACCGGGCTGTTACCACCGAGTTCCAAACGGGGGTCGAACAAGCCGTCCTGTCCGGTGTAATAAATCAGGTCATTATTATAGCGGCCGGAGTAACTGGCTCCGGTATCGTAGCGGTCGCCGGCCGCCTTGGACAGGGTCGAGCGACTGGTGTCGATGACAATGAGCACGTTCGGCGCGGGACGCTGGTTGGGAACGCCGACGTAGATCCCCGAGTCGCCGAGGTAATCGTCCGGAGGGAGGGCCAGAGCGGGGGCGCTACAGATACCGAGCAACAGCGCGGCTACGCTCAACAGTGAAATGATTCGGGACATGGCTCAACCTCCCCCGGACGTGCGGAAAATGGTGTCGTCATCCAGCTTGAACAGGCGAACGATACTGGCATTGACGTGGGTGACGGTAACGGTCTTGTTGGCAACCTTAGCCAGGTAACTGGCCTTGGGATTCTTGTCGGTGGCGTTGGTATAGGTCGGCGAGGGAGTCCCCACCTTGACCTGTACCTGATAGTAGTTGGCGGCGAAATCGCTGCCGAACATCCCCGCGGCGCCGGCCGGCATTTCTCCGGGGCCCAAATCGGTGACTGTCCCTTCGATGATCCCGGCGTTGTTATTGTTGATCAGGGTACGCCAAGGGACGTTGGTGGCGGTGACATTCGCCGGATCATGCAACTCGAGAGTGGCCGAGCCAGGGGACATGCCGGCCAGTTGGATGATCAGATCGCGGTTCAGGGCGTATTCGACGGCGCGGTCAGCAACATTGAAGGCACGCTTCTCGGGAACCACCTTGCCGGCACTCACCATCCCCTCGTTGGCATAGCGGATGACCACCGCACCGATGATACTGAGAATCCCCAGAAAGGCGATGGCCAGGATCAGCGCCATCCCCCGTTCTCCCCGTCGCGTTTGTCTGCGATTACACATAAGGCTGCCCTCGTCTCAGAAGCTGTTGCGCAGATTCACCGAAGTGGTAAGGGTTCGAGTCTTTTGACCCAACTCTGCCTCACCGGCTTTCATCGCTGCAATCACCCCAGTCGCAGTAATATCGACCCGTTTGACCACGCCACCAGTCGATTTGCCGTAGGCAAAATTGATCGACGTCACACCTCTAGCCAAATTTTGTGTGACACCGTTAACTATTCGCTCGAGAGTCCCATTGTTGACCCGATAGCGAATTGTGTGCATCGGCAATCCCGTGGCTCCGACGATCACCAATCCATTCGACGTTGAGGAGTCAAGCACTGTATTATTGATAACGAAGGTCTTGGTCGCACTGTTGCAGTTACTCAAGGTATTCGCCGCTGCGGGCGTCATTTCGCAGGCATCACTGGCACAGCCCAATTCTCGCATCGAAACCGGATTAAAAACTCGCACGGACGCCACCTTGACGGTGTTGCCGCTGCAGAAGTTGTTGAACATATCCTGATGGGAAGGGGTGATGGTCCAGTTCCCACTAGATCCGGCGACCCCGTCGATCACCGCGAAAGCATTGCCGGAAACCCGGGTGCGGATGGTCAGGTCGTTAGTATCCTCGGTAATGTCGTCCCCCTGCCAGAAAATCGGCCCCGCAGCCATGTTGTCGGTAGCGGTATCCCCCTTCCAGTAAGACGGACACGCGGCATTGGTAACAACCGGATCAAAGGCCGGATCGACCAGAAAACCGGCCATTAACAGATCCTTGGTCATTACATTCAAGGCCAGATTCAAATTTGACTGCACATCGGTGGCATTCGACTGCATCTTCATCGACTGTTGGGTCGGGATGATGAAACTCATGATCGCCAGCATGACGACACTGAGGATCGCCATGACGACAATCGCTTCGATCAGGGTAAAGCCCCGGTTACCGGCATAGCGCATGGAAATTTTCCGGCCCATGTCCCCCCCTAGAAAGTACGCTTCAGCGTCGCCATGTCGACCAGACGCTGCCGTTGACCCAAAACGTTCATGACCGCCCCGGCACTGGCAACATGGACCGTAATCTGTGAAAGTCCTTCCACCCCGCCATGGTCGGTCGTGACATCGTAAGTGACGTTATAAGTGCCGGCACCGGCAATCGTATACGGACTTCCCGTCCAGACCGTCCCATTAGAGGGAGACGTAAAACGCACATCGTCGGAATTGGCCATGGAAATTTCTTCGATGATTTTCTGTGCCAGTTGGTTCGCCACCATAATGGAATCCCCTTGGGCATTGGATTTCATCGCGCTGATCTGCACCTCGGCCAGACCAAGCAGACCGATTGCCAGAATCACTATCGCAACCAGTAACTCAACCAGCGAAAAACCTGCCTGGCCATCCGGTTTCTCAATCATTTTTTCCTCCATAAGGGCTGCAGCATGTCGGGAATGGAGCAATTTCCGCACCAGAATGAATCCTGTCAAATTTAGCGCTAACTCGCTTAATTTCAATGGGTCAATAGTTAGCAATACGCGTTTTTTAGATAGCAGATGTGCAAGAGTTGCGTGGGGGAGAGTCCGTGACGGAGAAACCGTGATCCGTGATCCGTGATGCGGAGAAGGTATGGGGAGCGAAGGACGAGGGGGAGCGTGGCTCAAGAAGAGAGGAGTGTTTCCAGTTTTGCAAGGACTTCCGCCAGAACCGTCGGTTCGACAACGGCCTTTTTTTCAGCACGCCGCGCCCGCCAATCCAGATTTTTTATATGGTCGGCCAAGACTACTCCCTGTTTGCCGCCAGCTCGCGTAATAACTTCAAAAGGGTAACCCTTGATAGCTGTCGTCAGTGGGCAGCAGAGCATCAGACCGGTGACCCGATTGTACTGCTGAGGAGAAAGGACCAAAGCCAGGCGGCGTCCGGCCTGTTCGTGCCCAGCCTGGGGATCGAAATTAAGCCAGACGACATCCCCGCGTTGAGGAACATAAGGCATTACCAGATTTCTCCACCAACCGGATGGCCCGTATTGGTTTCACCATGCTTATTCTCGTTCGTAACTCGTGCCAACAGCTCATCCAGACAGTACCTGCCGCCGACGACGCGCAGTACAATTTCATGATCACGCACGCTGATTTCAACCGGCGTATCGAGTCGCACCTCAGCCTCATCGGCCAATGCCTTGGGTAAGCGTACCGCCAGGCTGTTTCCCCACTTCTGCACTTTCGCCAACATAAGCACCTCCGTTGAGACCGAAAGGGATAGAGTCACAGTAGCAGCGTATACACAATGTGTCAACGCTTGGCAGTGAAAACCGTTACGAGTGACGAAAAGACCGTGACGCGTGATTAGAACCTTCAGATAAAGTTGAACCAGGGCCTTACCTGGGCCTGCCCACGCTGACTGGCGGATCCCCCACCGTAGACCATCAATCCCTCACCCGCTGCCGGCGCCCCCAGGTTGCAAAAGAATTTCAAGCCGCCAAAGAGCGATCCATCCAGGGTTTCGCTCGATTTGATCTCGATCGGGAACAGAGTCGCGCCGAAATCGACCAGCACATCGATCTCATGCCCGGTCCGGTCTCTCCAAAAATGAAGAGGGGGCGTCTCTCCCCGATGGGCAAAGACCTTCAGCAGCTCCGACACAATGAACGTTTCAAAGATCGCCCCCTTCATGGCGTGGGTCATGATTTCGGCAGGGGAGCGAATCCTCAGCAGGTAGCAGAGCAGACCGCTGTCGACAAAATACAACTTGGGGGTTTTCATCAGGCGCTTGGAAAAATTGGTGAAATGCGGGGGGAGCAGATGGACGACGAAACCCGCCTGGAGGATCGACAGCCAGCTGCGTGCCGTGGTGTGGGAAACGCCGGCGTCCTGGGCCAGAGACGAGAGATTCAGCAACTGCCCGCTTCTGCCGGCACAGAGACGAACAAACCGCTGAAAACCGTCAAGGTTGCCGATATTCACAAGTTCCCGCACATCCCGTTCAATGTACGTTCGATAATAAGCCGAATACCAGTCAAGCGGCTCCGGCGCCCTATCGTGAACCGGTGGATACATCCCCTTGAAGATAATTTCCTCGACGGAAAAACCCGGGGCAGCAGCCAGTGGCCCGAAATTTTTGCCGATACTCCAGGGATCGGGGCTCTCTCTGCAAAGAAGCTCATCGAGGCTGAACGGATAGAGATTCACCAGTGCCGTACGTCCGGCAAGCGTCTGCGTCACCTTTTCCATCAAATGGAACTGGTGTGATCCGGTCAGAACGAATCTTCCTGGTTTTTTTTCACGATCGACTATTCCCTGGATGCAGGATAAAAGCACCGGTGCACGCTGGACTTCGTCAAGAATGACACCACCGCTAAACCGCCGCAGATAGCCGTTGGGGTCCGCCAGTGCCGCATCGCGCTCATTCGGATCTTCCAGGGACACATACTCGTGACAGTCGAAAACCATCCGGGCCAATGTGGTTTTCCCCGACTGACGCGGCCCGGTGATAGACAGAACCGGGAAGTGGCGGGAGAGAGATAAAAGCTTTGGGGCAAGGGTACGTTTTAGCATGTCGGCATAATACAAAGGCGCCAGTATCATGTCAAATTGAAAGTCTGGGATTCAATTTGACATGATACTGGCGGAGATCGCCGCGGTCACCTCTTCCACGCCGATCTCCTGCATGCAGCGTCCATTGTGGGGGCAGGGAGGGGTGGTACCGAAACGCGAGCAGTCCGGGCAGTTCGTCGGGCGCAGGACCAGATGCCGGTCGCCGCGCGGCCCCCACTTGGTCGCGGAGCTTGGCCCGAACAAACTGACCGTGGGACGGCCGAGTCCTGCGGCGATATGCAGCACGCCGGAATCACCGCTGACCACCACCGCCGCCCGCCCCAGAACCGCGGCCGTCTCCACCAGGCTGGTCATGCCGACGAGGTTGACAACGTCCGCCCCGGCGATGCGCCCGGCAACCTCCTCCTCCCCTGCCCCACCGATCAGCACAACCTTGAAACTTTGCTCCGCGCACCACTTTACGACCTCACGGAAGCGGTCCTCTCCCCAGCGCTTCTCCGGAATGCTCGCCCCCGGGAAAATAATTACCAGTGGAGACGGGTCCTCCGCCGGCATCAGCTTGGCAACAGTCTCCCTGGCGAGGTCGGGGACAAAAAGCCAAGGCACAGGGGGGAGAGCGGCGCTGATGCCGAGAGGCTCGACCAGGCGCAGAAAGCTGTTGGCCTCGTAGTCCTCGAGAGCATAGCTGATGGCATGGGTGAACAGCCGGTGGCGCTGATTGGTCGAAAAACCGATCTTGACCGGGGCACGCACCACCCGGGCGACGACGGCGGAGAGGCGATGCCACTGCTCGCTGTCGATGACCACGTCGTAGCGGTTCCGCAGTACCCGCAGCAACTGACCCGGACGATCATAATGGTAAACGTGGCGGAGGCCTGGGCAGAGTGCGAAGACCCCGGCATTGCGGCGCTCGGCGAGGATATCGATACTCGCCTCCGGGAAATGTTCCTTCAGGGCCTGGATGGCCGGTACCAACAGCACAGCGTCGCCGATGCCACCGGGGCGGATGAGGAGGATGGAGCGAGGGGCCATCTCCACCCCATCCATCGCGGACGGACGCGGCAAAAGTCGCACAAGAGCCGACCCCAGACAGCGATCAGCGAATTTTAGGAGGCGAACGTAAGGCATGGCCGGCGAAAGTCATCGTAACCTTAACAAGCGGTCGGAAACGAATAGAGAAAACGAATCATTTATGCTATGCCTTGAGAAGGCACGAATTCCTGCGGCCATTTTGCTATCGACCTGCGGGAAATAATGCCAGAAAACCTGGCCGGCAACACGGGCACCACCCCTTAGCCGCAATTCCCAATCGGATTCATTTCCCAGAGAAGTTTGTAATGGCTTGCTACAACTGCCGAACCACAGACAGTGCCTATTATGCTGAAGAAAACGGGTACACGCTCATAAAATGCGCCGGGTGCGGTCTGGTCTACCTTAAAAATCCGCCGGGGTTAAGCGAGATCACTCAGGCACATGTCCAAGGTTTGCATCATGGAGAAAAAACCATTCAGACAACCGGGAAATACAACCCTGCTGCGATCAAACGATATCGGCGAGTTTTAAGGGATCTTTTCCCCGCCGGGTTTTACGACAACTGCAGTTGGCTCGATATCGGCTGTGGCCACGGTGAGTTTATCGAAGCACTAACCCAGGCCGGTCCGAACTCGCTTCATATCGTTGGTTCCGAGCCAAACATTCACAAGCAGCACTCTGCCTCTGCACGCGGACTTGACGTCAGTTTTATCGACCTGGACTCTCACGAGAGATTCTACAATGGTGTTTCCCTGCTGAACGTCTACTCCCACCTTCCCGATCCTCCGGCATTCCTGGCAAAAATAAGGAATATCCTCGCACCGGACGGAGAACTGCTCCTGGAAACCGGGGACACTGCTCGATTTTCTGCCGCGGATCACTACCGCCCGTTTTACCTGCCGGACCACATTAGCTTCGCCTCGGAAGAAATCGTCACAGACATCTTGCGCAGGGTCGGGTTCGAAATCGTTGCCGTGAGAAAATATCCTCACCCCGATGTCGAGTTGTCCCCGGTCAGGCTCGGCAAGGAACTTATTAAAGTTTTCCTGCCCCACATGAAATCAAGACTGACGACCTTATTTTCCGACGCATGTAAATACTCTGCGACCGATATGTATATCAGGGCCAGAAAAATCAGCGCTTAAAGCCCGGAGAAGATCACCGGCCTTATCAGGCCAAGTTTGCTTAGGCGAAATTGAAACGAGACTTTGAGAACACCCAACCCGTATACTATGCTGCGCTGAAGGTTGATTGACGATGCTTCCGGGAAATATTTGGTCGGGCAGGATATTTCGCCGATGCTGAAGCCACGATAGATCGCCTGGGCAAGCATCTGGTTGTCAAAGATAAAATCATCGGAATTGCGCTCCAACGGCAGGGTTTCGAGAACCTCACGAGAAAACGCCCGGTAGCCGGTGTGGTATTCTGAAAGTTTTTTGCGTAGAAGCAGATTCTGCACAAGGGTCAGAAAACGGTTAGAGACATATTTATAAAATGGCATTCCCCCTTGGAGCGCCCCCTCGGATAAGATACGTGAACCAAGCACGACATCATACTGCCCCACAGCGATGAGCGACCCCATTGCTACGAGCAACTTCGGCGTGTACTGGTAATCGGGGTGCAGCATAATTACAATATCGGCACCCCGCTCCAGTGCCTGCCGATAGCAAGTTTTCTGGTTGCCTCCATAGCCGAGGTTCTGTGGGTGAACGACCGTGTGAATCCCCAGGGAGCGTGAGAGCAAAGCCGTATTATCAACACTGGCGTCATCAACGAGAACAACATCGTCAATGTACTCTCGTGGGATTTCTTCGAGCGTCTGCCTGATAGTTTTTTCAGCGTTATAGGCCGGCATGACCACGCAGATTTTCTTGCCATGAATCATTTATACTCTCCACCGATTAGTAGTTTTTTGCGAGGACGATAGGACTGACTCCCACAGAGCAGGCAGCGACTGGCAAATGTCATAGATTTTTGCACCGGAGTGAAATCGTTTCGATTGAGCGTACTGATTTATATTGCCGTCAAAACACCTTAGCCCCATGATTCACCGTGATATTTCGATTGAAGCATAAAGCCAGGAATCAATATATGCGCGCCGTAATATTTTCAGCCATTACCATATTCGTCGCCACTTTGGCCGTGTATTGGCAAGTAGAGAATTACGACTTTGTAAATTACGATGACCATGCATATGTCGTAGACAACGGACACATAGCAACTGGCCTGACCACGGACAATATAATCTGGGCTTTTACTTCAGTCCATTCAGCAAACTGGCACCCTGTAACCTGGATATCCCATATGGCAGATATCCAGATTTACGGCATGCACCCTGGCGGGCACCATCTTACCAGTGTTTTCATTCATACGGCATCAGCTATTTTACTGTTTATCCTGCTAGTTCGGCTGACCAAGTCACCATGGAGAAGTACGTTCGTCGCATTGCTATTTGCACTTCACCCGCTGCACATTGAGTCCGTTGCCTGGGTGGCCGAACGGAAAGATGTTTTAAGCGCATTTTTCTGCTTTCTGACGCTATTGCTTTATTCAGAATATGTAGCGAGGCAAAATCGCACATACTATCTCTTTGCCTTCGTCGCCTTCCTTTTGGGGCTCATGTCCAAGCCAATGTTAGTAACTCTCCCTTTGATCATGTTACTCATTGACCATTGGCCATTAAACCGGTTTAAAAAAAAACAACCGTCGATCGAAGGTTGGCAACGGGCGAGTACTCTCCCTACATACATTCCTCTTTTGAAGGAAAAAATACCTTTCTTTGTTTGTTCGCTAGGCTCCGGACTGGTTACCATTTATGCTCAGCAAGGAGCCATTCAGAAAATTGACGCGCTCCCACTATGGCCGAGGCTCGCCAACGCCACAGTCACTTACCTGAAATACATCGGTAAGATGCTCTGGCCGACAGACCTAGCTGTATTTTACCCATTTTTCTTCAATATCCCCACCTGGCAGGTCGCCGGTGCTGCCCTGCTCCTGCTTTCGATTAGCGTGGGTGTCATCCGCCTTGGCAAACGTGAACCCTATCTTGTTACCGGCTGGTTCTGGTATCTGCTCTCCCTTTTGCCAGTCATAGGCATCCTTCAAGTCGGCGCTCAGTCCATGGCCGACCGATACACGTATATTCCGCTGACCGGGCTTTTCATCATTGCCGCATGGGGCATCCCGCTCCTTATAAAAGGCATTCCATACTCCAGAGTCATTCTGATGTCACTGGCTTTTGCTTCAATTTCAGCAGCGGCGATATCGACGTATCAGCAGTTGAAATACTGGCAAGATAGCATCACTCTCTTCGAAAGGGCAATCCTTGTTACGTCTAAAAATGCTCTTGCCCATAACAACCTTGCTTCAGCCATGGAAAATAAAGGTGATTTCGACGCCGCTGTAGAAAACTATCTCAAAGCTATTGATATAAACCCGAACTATATAGATGCCTATTACAATCTTGGCAACGCCCTCGTCAGAAATGGCTATGCAAGTGACGCAATAGAACTATATCGCAACGTAATCGCATTAAATGATAGGTACGCCAGAGCATACACAAATCTTGGGGTTGCCCTATCTGAAACAGGAGATATAGATCAGGCGATTAATGCATATCGTAAAGCTATAGAGATAGACCCAAGAGACTTCCTAGCACACAACAATCTCGGTTTTTCCTACGAAAAAACGGGTCTGATCGACAAGTCCATCCATGAATATAAAAAGGCCTTAGAACTTAGCCCCTCTTACGTAAACGCCCATATTAATCTGGGTAATCTTTATTTAAGAACCGGCCAGATCGACAACGCTATCGATACATATAAAAAAGCCACCGGCATCGCCCCGGGCGATTACGAGGCCCACAACAATTTAGGCGTCGCCCTTCTCAAGAAGGGCCATGCCACTGAAGCAATCGCCGAATTCGAGAAGGCCATCCGTATCGACGGAACCGAACCCGCCGCCATCGACAATCTCAAGGACGCCTACATCCTCCAGAAAAAAACCGGTACGGGTCAACCGCCTAGTCCCGTCCGCCCCTCTCGCTAAAGGACCGCGACACCCGAAAGCCTCCGCATAAGCCGCATCCAGAAAATTATCACAAAGCGGCGCAGTCGGGAAATGCGGTGCCGCTGGTGAAAGTCCTGCAACCGTGACAGCGCCAGCGTATTTTCCTTGAATTCCCGACTAAACTCGGTGACGGGAGTCTCGCGCAGGGCTACGTCATAGTGGCTGGTCTTGAGGCAGTGGACCCCCGTGCCGTCGTTGCCGAGATTGAAAACCAGACTCTGCGACGGGTACAGGCAAAGCCCGCCCCGTCTGAATATCGAGGCATACCAGAAGACCGCCCAGGTATTTGCTTTTCCCTGAAGATTGTGGAGGACCTGCTCCCAGACATCGTAGGAGCCGTCAAGATTGAACTGCCTGATGTTTTCCGGAGAGAATTGCTGCACCAACCCTGCGGGATTTTTTTCGAAACTAGCCCACGCACGCGCCCAAGTGGCCCACCCCCAGGAGAATGGCATGCGCAGGAAAAAAGTCTCCGGGAGGTTCTTCAGTTCAAGGGGAAACCAGTAGCCGGAAACGTGCATGACCTCTTCATCCTCTGCGTAGAGATTCAGCGCCTCATTCATAAAATCCAGAAAAACCGGGGAGGTCACCAAATCATCCTCGAGAACAATGACCCTACCATGCTCCTGAAGAACGCTGCTAACCCCGTCAATAATCGATACAGCAAGACCGCGATTCTCTCTGGCCTCTCTTATTAAGACACTCCGGAAGCCAGAAACTGAAGCCAGTATATCGCGAACCTCAGCGACCTTGCGCCGATCGGCGTCCCGCCGGGGGCCGTCGGAAAAAATATACAGGTCACTTTGAGACACCAGTGAATTTCCGAGCAGCGCTTCAATAACTCTGCGAGTGTGTTCAGGACGGTTATAGACAAAGAGTGCAATGGGCGCCGTTTGCATAATTTTCTGATTCTTCTTCAGGGCAGAAAAAAAGGAGGACCTAACCGCCATAAACTTGAAAACCCTCGAGGCGCAACCGCGTATCTTGGCTCATTATTTTAAACAGTGGCACATTTCCGTAGTAGGACGCCCAATTGGTATAGGTGCTCGGCGGTCCGATAATGTAATCACATAGCGAAAACGCATGGAGATCCTCAAGTTCATGCCCAGGTCCGAAAAGGAAATCAAAAGCTGCGAATTGCCCGACCTCCAGCGCTTCGTTGGAGCAAATCAGGAAACGAATACGCTTCCCCGGGAATAAAGCGGTCATCTCGCACATAATTCTCAGATAAACCTCAGGGGAGTAGAAAAACTTTCCGCCGAGGAAATCGGCATAATCACCACGCCTGACATGAATACCTACCAACATGTCAGTACCGCTCCTGGTCTGTTCCATAAAATTTGCCACACGAGTGGCGTGAGGTTCGATGGGGGAAAAGTAGCTCCGAATTGCCCCAGAGTGTTTACGAAAGCCGGCATCGTCCCGAAAAAGCCAGCCGTGCACCAGCAGAACATTTGATGCTTTTCTGACACTGACAAACTTTTCGGCAGACAGGTCGCAGACCTCTCCAGAATCGTCAGTCGTCGCGATGTCGAAACGCCCGAGCCACACTCCCGCTCTCCCGGCAGAAGATCTCCTGAGTTTGCGCAGCAACAGTTGCCGCACCCACCGACTTATTCCAGCCGGAATCGGTGGCAGCCCGGACCTCGGGGGGAAACAGCAGAATGTATTGCTGCAGGTCCCACGAAAATAATGAGCGTAATCATCAAAGGCGGGATTACACAAGACGTAACCATGTTCGATGGCGTTGGCCATAAAATGTGCAAACAGAAGGAGCCGATTGCCAAGTTGACCGTATGGATAGGTAATCACGACCATGGTGGCATCCTGGTTGCCGGAAAGAGCCTGCCAGCAATGATTTTCCCGGTGCCATACCAGATCCGAAGCAAATTTAGCAACTTCCACTGCCAGGGACAGGCCATGACAATAAACGCCGTCCAGGCAAAGGGGTTTGCAGCAGATTTTCGTGAAAAGTATCTTCTCAGAAATTCACTGAATGGACCTCCATCATCCTGCCGGAATCCAGTGGCCCTTTCGTCAACACGCAAGCTAAGACTTTCATCCACACGCAGATTCAGCCCCTTCCGGTGTGCCCGCAGAGTGAATTCATAATCGGAGAGATAGTGGGGTAAAATTTTCGGGAAGAACCCCCCTGTTCGCAGAAAATCACCAACCGACAAGAAGAGTCCCCTGGTCGAAAGACAATTGGTCTCTGCCTGGGTGACTGTCTGTGAAAATTGCAGGCGGGACCAGTCAACGTGCACACCTCCGCCAATGATCTGACCGGTTGCCATGCTGTAGGCCTGTGCCAAGAGCAGCGTTCCCCTTAAATTTTTCATCAGGCCGACAGCACAGGCTAGAAAGTCTGGAGTGAATTCCGTATCGTCGTTGATGATCAGAACCAGATCAGAAGTCTCGGCTGACTGTGCTCTCAGCCACTCATAACCTTGCTGTAGTGCACCCGCCCACCACCAGTTACCCGCGCCGGTTATGACCGACAGCACCGGCATCTCCGCCCTGACCATCTCCGCAGTGCCGTCTGTTGAGCCATCATCGATCAATACCAGGTGATAGTGACGATAAGTCTGCTCCTTGAGTGAGGCAATGAAACGCCGCGTGACCTCACAGCGGTTATGCACGGGGAGCAGAATATAGACTTTCTCATTCATGGTTTCTTCAGTATAAACAGCCAGTTATCCCCTATACCGAGGGCATCGAAGAACCTGGTTAGCAGGTGGTTGACCCGAGACAGACCAAGCAAATTCAGCAAACTCTGCCCAACCCTTACCGGCAGGGGTCTTCTCGCCAAGGGGGACCAGAAAGGCGAAGGGAGGCCCTCTCCGGGGAGTGTTAGCAGATGCACCCACTGGTAACCCAGCCATGCGGAGGGGGTAATGGTCTGTGCAAATTCAACGGTCAGCCCTGCCTGCTCGGCGGCTTTTCCCATGGACCTCCTGGAGAAGAACTGCCGGTGATAGGGGAGGTGCCAATTGATCCAATTCTGCCCGAACACCTTGGCCCCCCACCCATCCGGGTTGGGGGTGCTCAAAATCACCATCCCGCCTCTTCTCAGAACCGAGTTGACGCCTCTCAAAGCCGTGACGGGATCATCAAAATGTTCGACAACTTGGTGCAATGTCACATAATCGAAAAAATCCGGGGGATGGCAGGTTGGATCAAAGGGACCTATATGGATCCTGAAACCGTGGCTTTCGGCAATACGACGAACGTTGTCATCAATTTCAACACCGTAAACATCGCACCCTCTGGACTGATGGTAGGCAAGGGCCGCGCCGCAACCGCAACCGATGTCGAGCACCTTTACCCCCGACGGAATCCACTTGGCCGGCGAAGCTGCTTCACCATCGAGCCAAGCGACCAGTCCAGAGGAAAACTTGAGGGGGCGAAGGGATTGTGGATCGAAGCCTCCACGCGGGTAATGGACGGTATAAAGCGCTTCTGAATCAGGGCAGAGATCCGGGGGGAGAAAACCATGGGCGCACTGCCCGCAGTAATAGACCGGATATTTCCCAGGACAGGCGTATCTGTCATCATAGCCATCGAGCAGATGCCGGGTTGCACCGGACATGCAAAGCGGACAAGCCTTGGCCGCCACCGGCATTTCAGCAAAGCCCTTCAAGTTTTTCGAAAACAGCTCCGAAATGCTTTGAAAACATATAGTTGTCTTCGTAACACCGGAACGCTGCGGCTCGCATCTGCTCATGGTTAGACAATATCCGCCGGACAGCTCCGCCCACTTGGGATGGGTTTTCAACCGCACAACCGCATCCGTAACGATCGACCACTGAGGATATGGAGGGATATCGGTTAACAATTACCGGCAACCCACTCCGGAGATAGTGCGCGAGTTTGCCTGATGCTGATCCGATCAAGGTGAAGTTTTCGCCAAGATCCCTATAGAGAGCCACTCCTACATCCGCCGAAGCCAGTAATTCCGAAAGCTGCTCGTAGGGGACAGGCCCCGGGCTAAATCTGACCTTTTCGGAGGCGTGTTTCCTTACTTTGCGCAGATAAGCCGCGTCGTGGTAACCGTGCCCATGGAAAACCAGAACCCAATCAGCAGGCCAGGACTGAGCGGCAATCGCCAACTCCTCGCACATGGCCCAATCGGCAATAAACCCGGCGTAAAGGACTATTTTCTTCTCGGGGCTCAAGCCCAGCGTTTCCTGGAGAACCGCAGTCCGGATTCTGAACGGTTCGCCGTCTGCACAGACAGGCAGCAGTAGAACGGAGTCGCCGGCCAAGCCGTTCTGCTCGATAAGCAGGTGTTTGCGAACCTCGTCCTGGGTAATGGTCAGCAGGGTTCTCCTGTTATGCTGCCTCTCGATAATTTTGAGAGCAGCCGGCCCGACATCTCTGTCGGTATCGAGATGCAACTCCATATTGTAATAAATGCTCGCAATGCCGTGCTTGTCTGCCAGGTCACACGCAACCATCATCCCAACGGGTTCGACGCCGATGAAGTACTTATATGCAATCCCCCTGGTTTTTCCCCGCAAAATGCTGGCAAAAAAGGCGGCGCTCCCCGTGAGCGCCGCAACCTCTCTCTCGATCAGTTCATCCCGCGACCGTAGCCGGTCAAAACCGCGACGCACCACCTTGCAGACGCACCGCCACGCTTTCTGGATATATTGCTGGGCTTCGGCGCGAGGCTTGGGGATATCGACGAGTCGAATATCTCCTCGGTCGAAACTAATGCCGTCGAGAAATGTTCCGCAGGTAAAAATGTCAACCGCCAGCCCAGCATTCGCCATGTAAACTGCGGCATTGATCAGGGAGGGAGAGTTCGCCAGACCATACCCGTAGATCACGATCCCCACCCGCCCCAAGGACCTTTGCGGAGACCGTTCAGGTGTTGCGGCGAATTCAGATCCGGGCGGCCAGGACAAAACATCCCCCCCAACTGTCGCGACCGAGTTCCTGATCTTCCATCCAGCCTGCAGCGTAGATTCTTGTCAAACCGTAACGGCTCGCAAGGGCATCGATTTCCGGGAGAAACAGATAGCGCATCCGATGCATCTCGGCAAATTCTTCGACCCGGCCGTTGACCTTGTCGGTAACGACGACCTGGTAATGCACATCGACCGCGTTCTCATTGTAATACATGGTTGGCTCGGCAACTCGGAGAAGCCTGATTCGGTCATCCTCAAGACGCTTCACCCTGACTTCCGGCGGCTCGCTCAGAACCGCTGGCCCGTACCAGCAGTCGAAAACAAACACCCCGCCCGGGCGCAGGTGTCGCTGGACCGTTGCAAAGACCGCCTGCAGGTCCGCGTTGGCAGACTGGTAGCTCATAACGTGAAACAGGGCCACCACAGCATCGAAAGTACTATCCAGACGCAGTTCGCGGATGTCGCCACGGACAAAGGTTACGGGCGCACCGTAACCGTTCTCCGAAACAGCGGCCTTTGCCACGTTGAGCATCTCCTCCGACATATCCACACCAGTGACCTGACAGCCAAGTCGAGCCAATTCGAAGGCGTGGCGACCAGTACCGCAGCCCAGGTCGAGAACGGAGCGGGCTTCGGGACAGTACCTGTTGATCAGACCATAGACATAGTGAGCTTCGGCTGCGTAATCCTTGCTGGCATATAGCAAGTTATAATATCGCGGGTAATCAGTTGAAAACGTCATGACAAAATCATTCCGGGTTACGCATGAGATGAATGACTTCCGTGGCTACCGTGTCTATCTGCTCTTCGGTGAGGGCCAAGCCGCTGGGCAGGTAAAATCCCCTGCGGGCGAGCCGCTCGGCAACCGGAAGGTTCTCACCGGCAAACCGCCCTGTCTTGAGGAAAACCGGCTGTTCATGCATTGGCCAGAAAAAAGGACGGGTGCCGACACCACGACCAGCGAGCCGACGCATGGCCTCGCTGGCATCAAAGGGGACATCGTCATCAAGCACTAGACCATAGACCCAGTAAACATTATCAGCATAGTCAGTGGCCGGCAGGGGCAATTGCACTGCAGGCAGTTCGGCGAACAGTTGATTGTAGCGCCGCCCGATGGAGCGCTTGCGCGTGACAAACTCATCAAGCCGTTCGAGTTGGGCGAGCCCGAGGGCCGCCTGCAGGTTGGTCATTCGCATGTTGAACCCAAGTTCATCGTGCACGAACCGTTTTCCCGGCTGGAAACAAAGGTTACGCAGCGAACGACAGCGTTCGGCAAGATGCGGATCGTCGACCACGAGCATGCCTCCCTCGCCGGTGGTCACATGCTTATTGGAGTAGAAACTGAAAACGCTGATGTCGCCGAAGCTACCGCAAGGTTTTCCCCGATAAGTCTGGCCGTGCATCTCGGCGGCATCCTCGATAACCTTGAGGCCATGGTGCCGGGCAATGGCGAGCAACGGGTCGATATCGGCCGGCAGCCCGTAGATATGCACCACCATGATTGCCCGGGTTCGCGGGGTAACCCTGGCAGCCACCAGTTCGGGGAGCATGTTCCAGGTTAGCGGATCACTGTCAACGACTACCGGCACAGCGCCGGCACGGACGATCGCCGCAGCGCAGGAGATGATAGTAAACGCAGGGAGAATGACTTCGTCCCCCGGGCCGAGGCCGAGGGCAACGACTGCCGCCTCCAGGGCAGCGGTACCGTTGCAGACGGCGATGCCGTGACGACGCCCCACCCGTGCCGCAAAACGCTGCTCGAACTCGCTGACGAATGGCCCTTCCGATGATATCCACCCGCTGTCGATGCACTCGGCCAAGTAGCGTTTTTCGTTGCCATCGAGGAGCGGCTCATTAACCGGGATCACTGCTCGCTCCCCCCAACTAATAAACGGGTTTTATCCGCTTCTCCCGCGTAAGGACCCTGTTTCACTTCTATCATCTCGATGTCCTCGAGCGCTTCAAAACCATGGCCGCCCGCCGCCAGAAGAATGACATCGCCGGCACCGAGTTCACGGCTGTCGAGAAACTTCTGCTCATCATCGTAAAAATCGACCCGCAGCCTGCCGCGCCGCAACAGCAAAACTTCCTGCGTGTAAATCACTTCGCGCGGCACCGGGTTATGGATGTGAGGTTCGATAACCTTTCCTGCGGGATGACACATATAGGCCAGTTGCTGGGAGAATTCGTCAGGTGTGAAAAAATGAATGCCGGGGCGGGAAAAATCGCTACGGATGATGATGGCCAACAACATGCCGTGGTGTTCGATTCGCTCGATCATCAGATTTCGCAACCTCCTTGCCGCAATAGTTCCGTCCTCCTCGGCCCTTTTACTGCACACCGACGCTTTCATTCCAATAGTCGCGTCGCAACTCCCTGCGAAAGGCCGGAGAAAAAATAATCCGCAACGTATATGGGAATTGCGCCGCGAAGAAGACCATCTCGAATAATGCACGGCGCCTTGCAGCATCATCTCCTCTGGCCGTTGCAGCAAAAGCCTGAACTGAGCGCAAGCACATGCTGGCTCCGGAATGTATTAGATTGGTCAACAATCCTGGGATTCCCATACCGCTAACAGTATATATTCGATAGGGAATGCCGATGCCGTTGTTGATGAAGCGTCGCATGATGTCGGCAATGGTGGCATGCTTCGACACAAATTGGCGATGTGCCATAACCGCCAACGGAGACCAGCCGATCAGATATCTGCGCGCATGCAGTTTGTGGCATAGCCCGGTCTCGCCGTCACCGACCAGCCATACTCCAATCAGATCTGGATTGAAGCCTTTGACAGCTGACAGGACTTCCTTACGGATGCTTAAATTCCCGCTGTTGATAAAAAGTCCTTCTCGAACCAGAATCTCTTCGCCGTAATCAAGTTTTCCCAACAATCCTTCATACGGCACAACCCACGCGGGAGGTGGGGCATCCCAAAGTATCGAAATGCGCCCAGCCACTGCGACAATCCTTTTATCAAGTGCGAAGACCCTTGCGATCTCGCGCAGCCAAAAAGGAGAAAGCAAGCCATCATCATCGGTAAATGACAGAATATTATAGGCGGCAGCCTTCGCACCAGCATGACGAGCCCACACTGAGCCCGAGCAGGGCTCATAAATATATTTAATTGACACATCACGATTTGCTTCGCAAATAGCGGCAACAACACTTGCAGTATCATCAGTTGAGCCATTATCAACAACGATAATTTCATAGTCATCCCGATCGTATTCTTGGGCGATCAGGGACTTGATTGTATCTACCAAAAGATTGGCACGGTTTATAGTTGGGACAACAACTGAAATCTTCATAATAAAAACACGATAATGAAAACTCGCCAAAGCCAACACTCTTGAAAATTACGTATTTTTATCTTGATTTTGCATTGTTAATTATTAAAAGCTTTATTAACAAACAAGGCGTCATTCGCAAACTTAAACAAAACATCAAAATCAGGCAAAAGCCTTTGAATTTCAACAAAAGGAATTTGTCCTTTGTAAAGCTCCCTATCATTGTATTCCGTATAAAAATATCTAGTTTTTCGAAGTGTTTCCAACCCGCCCTTGATAAGGTCTTCTTCCGCACCCTGCACATCCGCCCAAATGAAATCAATTGCTGCAACCCCCTCCTCACGGCACCATGTATCGAGTTTTTTGGTTTTAACAGTTATGGCATGCGCAAACGTGCACCAGGGATTAACAATCAGGTGTTCTTTGGGCTGCTTGATAGAACCGGAGAGATCCCAACCCAATGGACGGATAGCTTTCCACTCGGGAGAGGGTAGTCCATCACTCAAGTGGAACTCCGTCTCACCATCCTTGTCGGAGATAGCCATATCGTGCAACTTGACCCGTCCATCATTGATTCTGCTTCTAAAAGCCGCCAAAGCCCGTGGATCAGGCTCAAAAGCATAAATCCGCGCTTTATTGAACAATCTCAGGAATTCAAGTGTGTGACTGCCGTTGTTGCATCCGATCTCAAGAATGACCGGATCTTCTCTAGCAAGAAGTTTTGGCAGCATATTCAGATCAAATTCACCAGGAGTGATTGGCAAAATAGCGCATGCCGCTAAATTTTCGCATTTCCCCCCTGTTTTAATAGAAAGAAAGATTCGTTTTAAAATAGATAAAATTACCTTATGCATCGCGGCTAACATAAAATTAAATTTACCTAGCAAGGAAATATGGCTGTCAAAAATATGTGAGATTATAATATTTTTCAAAACTATTTTATTATTAGATTTAAAACCAATTTCACCAACAAGCCTTTTTACAATAAAATGACCCTTTGCAACAGAAATTCTCTTATTGTAAGAATTTGATAATTTTCCATACAAACATTCATAGTACTCTATCATGGAGTACAACCATTGTGTGGTCTGAGTGTAAGATGAGGAATGCACTCTATATCTAGCCAATATTTCATCAACGAACCAGACCTTGCCTCTCTCTGACAACAGAGTGAAAAGCAAATGGTCTTCTACCTGAAAAGCAAGGGTCTCGTCGAAGCCGCCCAAAGTGTTGACGGCATCCGCAACCATAACCACGGTAAGAGTCGGCATCCAAACTGCGTCCTTGATCATGCCATCTACAACATTACCCGATTTGCCGGGAAAACCTGAACCGCACAACAGCGGGAAATCATGTCGCCCTGGAGTTAGTCTCAATTCTATGCCCGCGGAGTCAATACTGATTGCCTTGCTGTAGACAATCACTACGTCGGGATTGTCCTCCAGGATTCGCACTTGTCTCTCTAATTTTGCCGGTAGCCACTCATCATCGCAATCAAGCAAGGCAACATACTTCCCCGAAGCATGTTGCAGCGCAAGGTTCCGGGAGGCGCTGACCCCGCGATTGACGTGACCGGGGTGTGCAAATGCCTTAATCCGTTCATCGCGTTCGGCCCACTCCTGAATGAGTCGCCAACTGCCGTCCTGAGAACCATCGTCCACCAGCAACAACTCCCAGTTGGCATAGGATTGGTTGCAAACACTGTTTACAGCAGCATTCAGAAAGCACTCGCCGTTGTAGACAGGAGTCAGAATCGATACCAGAGGACCACTCATCAACCACTCTCCGGGGAGTGGCGCTTCCTCCCTCTCAATAGAGGTAAAAACCTGTACATGACCCCTTTGACCTTATGCCCTAACTGATCGAAACGGAATGGTGGTCGGAGCGAATTCACATAACCGGAAGGAAGTTCAACCGATCTGCCGCCATATCGTTCACTCACCATTTTCTGCTCGGGAATAAACTTGCGCCAATCCTGATCCCCCCCCTTCGCTTCCGGATGAAACCGGTAATTGGCAACCGTTTGGTTGATGTGACAGAAACTGCACTCTCGGGCGAATCTCAGCCAAAGATCATAATCCATGGCATAAAACAATGCCTCATCAAGCAATCCATGCCGGTCGATCAATTCTTTCTTGAAAAAAACCGCCGGCTGCGTTGGAATCCCGGGAATACGCCAAAAAGCAAGCAATTCATCGAATCCTCGTGTGACATTGATAATTCGATCAAACACCCGCCCATTTGCCATTACTAGATTACAGTCCCCCATAACTACTTTCTCGTCGCAGTTACGCATGAAAAAATCAGCAACAACAGCAAAGGCACCTGGCTCGTACCAATCGTCGCTATTGATCCAGGCAATCACATCTCCCGTGGCCCATCGGAAGCCCTTGTTTAAAGCATCTGACTGCCCCCGATCCTCTTCGGAAACCCATTGCAAATGTCCGTAGCGTTTGAGAATCGAAAGGGTCTGATCGTTGGATCCCCCGTCGATGATGATATGTTCAAAACAGGGATAGTCCTGGGCAAGAACGCTGGTGATGGCCTGCTCAATGTAGCGCCCTTGGTTGAAGGACGGGGTAATAACCGAAAATTTCAGCATATTGGGAGCAGTTCCTGCCTACCGCTTCCTGCGGCACAGAAGAAGCGCATCTTCAAAAGAGACCTTCGGGAAAACCTGGAGTTTCCCGCCAGGAGTTGCGTCATAGATATTACGGCCTCTTCTGACAAAATGAAATTTAGCCATGCGGTAAGACAACTCGGATGCTTCCAGATCAGGCAAATCCCACTTCTTGCCGGCAAAGTAGCCACGGTCGAAATGGTTGGGGTCCTCCCCGGAAAGCAACTGCCGCTCATTGGGGGCTCCCTGTGCCACGAAATTATGATCGACGCCTACGAGAAAGACATTCTTGAACCCCATGAAATAAGCCAGCTCCATTGCCACGAAGGTCACCGTATACCCTTCATTGACTTCATCTGTTGGCTCGGAGCAGAACATGACGGGGCCACCGGTATAAAGATAATGTATATGCTCAAGCTTTTTGATCAGGTGGCGCGCATGCCGATAGGATAGGAATGTATGGCAGGGGAGCTCCTCTATTTCTCTGGCGCTTTGTTCAATGACCAACTGATTGACGGCGACGTGATATGTCGGCCTGAATGTGGAACGCCCAAATAACATGAAAATCTTGTTCAGACCGAATGAGTGATAGTCATTCAAACGTTCCAGATCAATTTTGTTCAATGACGGTCCGTTACCAAGGATGAAACAATCTTCGCCATGATGGATATTACTGAACCGATTCAGTTCCCGTGCATACCTTAACCGCCACCAGACAAACGCCGGGTCTCTGCGCCTCTGTATCAATCTGGCGATCGTGTCAAGGTAGCCGCCCACAGTCAGGTCTCGGTGGACAAGCGGCACAGCGCGCCGCCATCAGCGACAAGAAACGATCCCGTAATGAATCCGGCGCGTTGATTGTCCGCGAGAAAAAGGATCGATTCGGCTATCTCTTCAGGTTTACCAACCCGTCCCAACAATTGCCGGGCGGCAAAATCTTTCATGGCCACTTCATTATTGGCGTCTACACGAGCCAAACCGGCTTCGAGCATCGGGGTAGAGGTCGCTCCGGGATGCACCCCATTTACTCGAATCCCGGCCGGGGCAAACTCCAAGGCCGCCGCACGCGTCAAAGCCTCCAGTCCACCCTTGCTGGCAGCATAGGCGGCGATGCCGACGGAGGTGGCACGCGCATGAATCGAACCGACGTTGATAATTGTTCCGCCCGTGACCTGCAGAAGAGGATAGGCATACTTCATTGTCAAAAACGCCCCGCGCAGATTGACGGCCATGACTTCATCCCACTCCGCCGAGGTTGTCTCCAGCACCGGCTTGCATATTTGCCGGGCAGCATTGTTGACCAATGCGTCGATATTTTCCCCGCGGGCGCCGAAGGAGGCAAAAAAACGCGCGACTTCGGCTTCATTCGCCAAGTCAACCATAGTGAAGTTGCAGTCACCCGCCAAATCCTCCGGGGCGATGCAATCAATCCCGAAAACCCGCCACCCGTGGTGGTGGAAAAGTCTGGCGGAGGCGCTACCAATCCCGCCACTCACACCAGTGATCACTACGGTTTTCATAGCGACACCCCCTCCAAAACGGAAAAGAGATTTGCGATCGTGTTTTGGTGAACCCTTTCCCATGCACGAGGGCTGCTGTTCGAATTGTGCGGAGCGAGCAGCACATTGTCCAGGGTGCGCAGGGGGCTGTCGAGGGGCAAGGGCTCTTCTTCAAACACGTCCAAAGCCGCGCCAGCAACCAGACCGCCACGCAAAGCATTAACCAAGGCCGGTTCATCGACAACCGCCCCTCGCGCCAGATTGATCAGCACAGCTCCGTGTTTCATTCGTCTGAATTCGTCAGCGCCGAGCAAATGATGGCTGGTTGGATTCAGATCACAGTTGACGGTGACGAAATCAGCTTCCTTGAGCAGCCGCTCCTTTTCAACCATCAGCATGCCGGTTTCACCGAGAAAGTCTGCCGGCATCGCCACCGGATCGTTACCATAGAGCCGCATCCCGAAGGCTGCCGCACGCCGGGCTACGGCTTTGCCAATTCGACCAACACCGATGATACCGAGAGTCGTCTCCGCAAGGGCCCGCCCAGGAATTTTTTCCCAGGAGCCGCCCTTCATCTGTCTGTCCATCCAGGGCAACTGGCGGGCGAAGGCGAGGACGTAGCCCATGACCGAATCGGCGACGGGGTCTGTGAAGGCATCAAGAGTGTTCCTGACCACCACGCCAAACTCGTGGCACGCTTCGTGGTCAAACGAATCAATTCCGGTGCCCCACTTGGAAATAACCTTCAGACGCGGAGCCGCCTGCGCCAGCACCTTGCGAGTGAATCGGTCATCCCCGGCAATGACTCCATCAATCTCACCGACCAAGGTCAGCAGTTCAGCCTCGGACAACCTTTCCTTGACAACAGGAACAATGATCTCGGCGCCGTGAACAGCAAAAATTGGCCGGTACTGCTCGACAACCGGCTGGAAATAGGGGGCCGACACCAGGATACGCCACTTCATGGGCTTGCTCCTTGAGATTGCTCCCGGGCCCGGAAAAGCAGTTCGGCGATTTGGAAATCTTCTTCTACGTCGATATCCCACGATTCGAACTGGTTCATTTCGAAGAGCAGCGGCCGACTGCCAATCCGGTTGTTCCGCCGGACAAACCCTTCACGGCTGAATATGTAGAGGCAGGAGTTCTCTTCGAAGACCGGCGGCAAGTCCTGGGTACGCAACAGGTGAGCGGGATCATGGTTGAGCGGTCGCCCCTCAGCATCCCACAGGCGGGTCTGCAGGCGCTTGACAGAAAAGAGCGAATCGTGCTGAGGAATCGACCCGATAAAGGCCTCGATCGCCCTGGTCACGGTGGCCGTCGTCAGCAAAGGGTTGGTGCTGTGCGTTTGCAGGTAGTAGTCGGCCGTAACCCGTGCCGTGGTCTGCATCAGTACATCGTTCATCGGGATATTACCGTTGCGCAGATGCTTCGGGCGCTCCAGCAAACGAGTTCCGGGAAATGCCGCTGCCGCATCGTCCATGATTGCCTGACTGTCAGTGTCGATCACCACACCGGCAAGCAAAGGACAAGCAATCAACGTGTGCATGACGTGATGATAAAGAGGCACGCCGGCAAAAGAACGATAGTTTTTCCCAGGAACCCGTTCACTGTCATGACGCATCGGCAGAAGTGCGACGATCTGCGGCCACGGCGACATGGTCTTTACTCCTCTGCGAGCTCGGAATTCAAGGTCCGGAGAAGAGCCCTAGCCGGAGCCCCTTCCGCGCCGACAAGTTTCAGCGGCAGACAAAGCAGTTCATGGTCGCCGGACGCAACCCCATCGAGATTCAGCCCCTCGAGGACAACCACCCCGCCTTTGAGGAGGATATGATGGACCTCCGGCCCGGCGCCGAAAAGTTGCACCGAAAGATAATCGACCCCAAGCAGGCGCACTCCCCGTTCTACCACCCAGGTCGCTGCATCCTCACTCAACGCCACATAGTCCCGGGCAAATGCATGAGTCGGGTCGCGCCAGCGAGACGAATTGCCGGTATGCAAAAGCAGCCTCTCGGTCCGGGGCGGAAGACCGAGGGACTCCAGTTCTGCAGCGGTGATCACCTTACAGTGCGGCAGGCAGGCGACCACGGCCGGACCGACAAGCACGTCAGGGAGCAGGTCGTCAACCGCCGCTCCTCCCTGCACAAAATGAAGCGGCGCATCAACATGGGTACCGAAATGCACCCCGCAGTTCATGACCGATTCATTTACTTCGTCCCCATGGTCCAGGGACTTGACACGTTCCAAACGGAAACCAGGGCTCCCCGGCCAACAGGCAAGGTCGGCACGCAGCGGTAGGGAAATATCGATAAAACGACTCAATCATCCTCCCGGTCAGGCAGCGCACCATAGTCGATGCGGTGGCGCACCGTTTCCGATTCGATAGTACGGGGTCCTGCCGTAGCCAGTTCGTTCGGGTAATAGAATTTCTGCCTGAGTTGCCGGGTCACTGCACCATGCTGTGCAAACCCGCGGTATGTTCCCCAAAACTGCATGCAGCGGAAAACCATTATACCGGGGAGGCTCTGCCAAAGCACGCCCTGTCGTGCGGCATGAAAGAGATCGCTGACCACGTTCTGGCTCAGCCGATGGATAAAATCGAGCAGTCCGAACCGTTCTTCCGGGAAGATCCTTTTGAGGGCGATTGCCTCGCGCCGATACCGGTTCAAAAGCAGTTGCGGCCGCTCGTTGTGAACGTGGACAACCTCCGCCTGCGCCTCGTAAGCGATCCGGTAGCCCGCCCCCATCGCCTGTCTGGCCCACGCCAGGTCTTCAAGCCCGGTCAGGGTTTCGTCGTAGGGGAAGCGCTCCCACAGGGAACGGCGGACCGCCGCATTGGCGTTATTGCAGAACGGGTGATCCTGATTCGAGTCGGATTTTTCCGGAAACCACTTGCGCAGCACCTGGTTCTCCGCAAAGTTCGCGAGTTCATTGCCGACCTGCCGGCCATAGACAAGGGCAACCTTTTCGTTAGCAAACGGTGCCAGGAGACGTTCGAGCCAATCCCTGTGCAGCGGATAAACGTGTGCGCTGGCCAGCACCAACAGGTCGCCGGTTGCGGCGCTGCAGCCGACATTCAGGGCATAACCGAACGAAAAGTCCTCCCGGTTGATCGAAATGATCTTGACTGGATAGCGGGAGGCGATCGCCAGGGTCGCATCAGTCGACCCGGAATCGACCACGATGACCTCCACCCCGGAGACGGTCTGCTGGCCGATCCCCTCCAGAAGCCTGCCGATATGATGCTCTTCGTTACAGCAGCGAATGATGATGGACACTCTGCCCAGGCCGCTAGCCATGCCGGCCCCCAATCTCATCGCGAACCACTTCAAGATACGCCCGGCCGTGGCTACGGTCCGGTTCCAGATAATTTCCCTCCGCCCACTCATTCCAAGATTTCACGAAAAGAATTCGGTATGCGGCCGGCTTGTGCGCAACCCGGGCAATGGCCTCCCGAACATGTTCCCTGAACAATTGCGGGGTAGCTCCGGTCAGGACGATCCCCCGACTGCCCAATCGCGGCGTGCTGTCCCAACCGGTGACAATAGCGGGGAATTCGTTGACAGGAATCTCGCCCTGCTTGAGGAAATATTTCATGGCAGCATGGTAGGAATGAACCTGCGGGCGACCAACCAATTCGCGCAGGGGGATAAGCAGCTTCCGCAGGGCGGGGTTGCCCCATGCTCCGCGAAAGGCGATTTGCCGGTGATAGGAATAGGCCGTCGCATCAAAGCCATATTGCGTGCAGTCCCCGGGATCGATTCCTTCCCCCACCAGGTAGAGGCCTTTGAGGCCGGCGGCATGCGCCAATTCCCGCCACAAATCGAGAAGACCTCTCACTCCGGGGATGTGGGCCGGATGGTAAATATAATAAAGCGGCTTGCCGTCTATGGTGATATAGCGCGGGTCGGAAAAGGCTTTCAACAGATAGTCAAAATGCTCCCTGGCATCGACCTCGCCCGGATAGGTTTGCCGGGCCAGAATCTTGCCCTGGGATCCGAACCAAACGCCCACCCAGTCATGATTGGCCCAACCGAGGCAAAAAGGGAAATCCGGCTGACCGGAGGCGAGTACCTCGTCGAAAGGCCGTTGCAGCAATCGCCGCCCCCCACCGAGCCAATAGTGCCAGTAGCAGAATCCTTCAATACCATGCTCGCGGGCCAGGGCCGCCTGGGCAGCGCGGATCTCCGGCAAACGCAAATCGTAAAAGCCCAACTCGCCGGGCAGCCGCGGCTGTTCATGCCCCCGGAACATCGGCCTGGCTTTGGCCACCGAAACCCATTCGGTAAATCCCGGACCCCACCATTCGTCGTTTTCGCGTACGGGGTGATATTGGGGAAGATAGAAAGCGATCAGACGGGCTGATGGCGTGGCATCATGGGTCATCACGGCCCCTTATCGAATTCGCGGATGATCCGGTAGATTCTCTCAGCGCCGGCAGCTACATCATGACGCCCCCTAGCCCTGTTGGCGGCTGACTCACCCAAGCGGCGGCGCAGCAGGGGATCTTCGTAAAGTACCGCGATTTTTCGGGCCATGGCCGGCAGATCGAGATACGGGACGACGAAACCCGCATCCTCCTGGACAAATTCCGGCATACCGCCGGCATTGGCGAAGCACAGCACCGGCTTGCCGAGCGCTGCCGCCTCCAGGCCGGCAAGGGGGAACGAGTCCTCCCGCGAGACCAGGGCAAAGAGGTCACCGGCGGCGAAATAATCCAGCGGATTGGCAACCTCGCCGCTGAAATGCACCTGCCCCGAGAGGCCCAGGTGTTCGACGTCGTGCAGGATGTTCCGGCGCTCCTCGGCATGCTGCCAGCCGCCGACCCATAGAAAGTGGGGTGGCCGTCCCGGGGCAAGATCACGCAAATGCGATGCCAGCAAGACAAACAGGTCCTTCCCCTTGCACCAGCTTTCATGCCCCGAGCCCAGAACCACGAGCGAATCGTCAGGAATCCCCAGCCGCTCGCGAATCCCCTCCGGATTGGCCGAGATTCCCCGGGTGGGGATAAAGCTGTGCACAACCTCCACCCTGTCAACCGGAATCCCATGATGCGCTACCAAGTTGTCCCTGACTGCCCCTGATGCAGCGACATAGCGATCTGTGTGCCGTTTCACCCGCTCGAAATTCTGCTCGCCGGCGTGACTGATCCAACGATCCAACTCGTGGACGTGGGTCACCACGGGACACCCGGGAGGGGCAACAACTTCAAGAACATCGCCCAGCATCACGGTATTGGCATAAACCAGATCATAATCGCCGCCCCGACCATTCTTCCGGAGGGGCAACAACCCCGCCAGCTTTCCCGCCGCTGAGCCAAGGGGCTGCAACAGACATTTCACCACTCCGGCTCGGGCCGGTTGTGTAACTGGAGTGTAAAGCGGCGCCAGCGCCGCGAAATCGGCACACAGCGGCCCCTTGCCGGCAAGCAGTACCTCACAGGAAATATCAGTATTCGCCTTGAGCCAGCGTAACAGGCTCAGGAGCAACAGCACGGCACCGGACCGGCTGGCGGAGTGCGAGATGAACAGGACTTTCATCGGCCCCCGAGGTCATCTCTCGTTTCGGGGCTGCGCCGCTGCGGGAGAACCGCCCTCAGCCGCTCGAAAAAGCCTCCGGGCAACGCGGCCTCACTGCCGGGCGCCAATTGCCTCAGCATGGCGCTCAGGCGCTTTTCCCTCCGCCCATCCCCACCGCAGCCCGCATATTCATCCGCAAGGTCATCGAGCTTTTCCAGCAGACAGGCAACGCACACCTGCCTGGTTTCCGGGCGGCGCGAATGCGCAAAGACGGCGAGATAATACTCCAGGTAGCTGTACAGCCGTCTCAGTCTGCTGTCGAGAACGGCGCTGGTAGCCGATGCCGGGTGGACCCGGTAGTTAAGAAGTTGCTGAGGGCAATAGATGAACTCACCATGCTCAGCAGCCAGCGTCCAGGTTAGCCAGTCCTCGAACTGGAACAACTGCTCCCCGGCGAACGGCAAGGAGCGAACGACATCCGCCCGGATCATCACGGAGGAATTGCAGATCCGGTTCGCCCGGAGATAGATATCCTGCTTTTTCAGATCGTACTGGTCGAGTTCTTCCGTGTAATTGAACCACGACCGGCCATCGTAGCCGGTCTGCATCTCGTTGATCTGGTGCATGCCGGTATGGCAGAGCACCACATCCGGCCGGTTTTCGAGGAGTTCGATCTGAACCGCAATCTTGTCGGGGGCGAAATAATCATCCGCATCGAGAAAAGCGATGTATTTCCCCTGCGCGCGATCGATCCCAAGTTTGCGGGTCAGGCTGACGCCCCGGTTGTCTCCGCCGGGGTGGCGGAGGACAGTTGCAACCTGTCGGTATTCCTCGAGGATCGCGAGGGTGTTGTCGGTGGAGCCGTCATCGATCGCAAAGGTTTCCAGGCGGGGATAGGTTTGCGCGGCGACCGATTCGACAGCCTCCCGGACAAAGTTCTCCGCCTGAAAACAGGGGATGATGACGCTGACCAAGGGATGGGGTTTCATGGCGCTGTCGGGTTTTCCCCCGGAAGGGATAATTTCATGTGATAACCGCGATAATACGACAGCAAGCGCACATATTCGAGACCCGCAAAAAACACGGCAGAAATTACGCCGACCTGGCTGCCGGCCCGCATAGTAAAAGCGGGCAGCGTCTTCCCCAACAGGTTACCGCGCATAGTCCTGGTCGATATAGCGAAGTCCTCCCATTTGCTTGCACAGATTCTACAGCCGATGCCATGCATTTTAAACATGTGAATGAAGCTTTTCAGGTTGGTTCTGTGGGCATGAACAACCTTGGCCTCATTTTCGTACCGGAAGAAATAGCCTTTTCTTCTGAGCCGATGGCACATTTCGGGTTCCTCCCCTCCCGGGAACCTGAAATCCTCATCGAACCCGCCGACCTCAAGTAGTGCCTTTTTGCAGAAGAAGGCGTTGGCAGTGACAAGATACCGGATTTCTCCGGCAATGGCACCGGGTCTCCAGACCCCGATATAGTCGAGGTATCTTGAAACAACGTTGGTTTTCTCGGGGAGGACATCTCCTCCGACGCCGGCCAAGTTCGGGCAGGGGAAGTGGCGAAGATACCGGTTCAGGATGTCCCTGTCGACAAAACAGTCGGCATCGATACTCAGGAGATAATCCCCTCGAGCGTGCCGGATGGCGAGATTTCTGGCCGCAGCCGGGCCACGGTTGGGCTGCCGGAAATACCGGAACAGCAAGGGGGTGCCGCTCCCGTAATCGGCCAGAAAAACCGGCGTCTGATCTGTCGAGCCGTCATCGACAACCACCACCTCGAAGTCAGCGCGGGGAAAATCAATGATTTCCAGCGAAGCGAGGGCCTGCCGCAGCTTTGACAGGCTGTTATAGGTCGGGATGATGATGCTGACTAACATTATATTCAAAACCGAAATTATAGCAGTTATTCGTTAATACATAAACGCTAATTATCGCCCCAGCAAGTAATTGAAGATTCGAATGCGCCGGGCCATTGCAACCAGTATTAATGCTATTCTTGCCTCAGTTTGTGATTCGCGTTTCGCTGTTTATTAACCAGAGCAATAACACAATTTACACAACTACAATATATTTTCAAGTTGATCGCATTCAAACACATCAAGATCTGTTTTTCTTGATACGTTGATTATCTTACCTCCGTTATTTTCATAAAAACTCTTTGCTTTGTAGAAAGCCTTCTTTTGCAAATCAAGGAGCGGCACTGTCCATGACTCGCCTACCTTCCTATAATCTTTGTGAAAATGATTTATCTCCCCCTTACACAACAGGACTTCACCACTCGAGCATATGTCACCTGTTTTGCCAGGAATATTAAAACTAAAATCTACGCCAAGCAAGTAAACCTCCCTGATCCCCATGTAATAAGCCACCTGCATCTGCAGATAAATAACTGTCCATCCACCGTAAGCACCGACTACGATATCGGGCGAAAACATGCATTGATATTCTCCACAAATTCTTGGAACGGTTAACTCATTAATCCAAATCGCGCTGTTTTTTCTAAAATACTTTCTTACACTCATGCTGAATACATTACACAAATCCAACTTGTTGATTTCTTCTTTATTATTTTCTGCCACAAGAACATCGTATACTGAATAGTATGTCGGTCTCCACTCGGTACATTCAAATGCAAGATATATTTTATTACATGCGAATGTCACTTCATTTTTTAGTTTATTCAAGTCAGAAATTTTCAGACTCGGGCCACTACCAATGATGAAACAGCGCTGACCACGATGTTTATCCTTGAGGGCCGCAATTTTCCTCTCATTTCGGCTGAGTACTATACCGTGCGATTTCAACCAATCATGAAGCCGCATTAAATAGCGGACATAACCCTGCCCCAGCGCTGCCCCCATCAACCCTTTATTCCCAAAGAAGGGGAAGGTTCCCAACAATCCCCAGTCTTTCACGGCAAATTCTCATACCTGGAACAGGTCGCCAACATGTCTCCAACACAGAAAATCAGTACAGAATGTACGGCCTCCGTAATATTGTAATTATTGCTGTCAACCCAGAAGTTTATCTGCCCCGCAGACGCCACGGAATTCCCTGGCGCGCCAGTAAAAGTGACCACGGGAAGCGCTCTTCCCTTGGCACAGGTTGCAGCGTTGACGATATTCCTTGATTCGCCGCTGCAACTGAGTAGCACAACGGCATCCTCGGCATCCGCGAAGTCCTTGACACATTGGGCAATCCAGCGTTCCTGCCCGTAGTCATTAGAGTATGCGCTCATCAGACTGTGGTCGTTAAACGCAACCGCTCGTATCTTGCTCTGCTTGGTAAAATCAACTGCAGCATGGCTAGCCGTGGATGCACTCCCACCATTACCGGCAAAAATCATCTTGCCGCCACGATCTGACACCGCAAGGCACAAGTCCCTGAACTGGATCAGTTCCTCACTGTAATCGATCTCGAACAGACTCCGCCGCTGGCGCTCAATGTGCTCCACAAGAAATACTTCATTGCCGTTTTGTTCCAGAAGATTCGCAACGGCAAGAACCCAAATCATGTGGGTCGACTCGACAATGTTGTACGCTCTGCTATCTACCCAGAAACTCGGAGTTCCAAAGGCCCGCAAAGGGTTGTCGGCAGAAAAGCCCGAGAAGGTCACCACAAGAAGACCTCTGGCCCTCGCATAATGCGCCGCGTTGACAATGTTGGGCGAACACCCGCTGGAACTGATCAGCACAACGACATCGCCGGAGTCGGCATAGGCTTCAAGAGCACGCGCAACCCAATGTTCATAACCATAGTCATTGGCAAAGCAGGTAATCAGATTATGGTCATTGAAACAGGTTGCGCGCACTCCGGCATGCTGGGTAAATTCCATGGCAGCATGGCTGGAGATCGAGGCGCTTGCTCCGTTGCCGACAAAAATCAATTTTCTGCCACCGGCCTTGACCTGCCGGCAGATATCAGCAAAAGAATGCAGATCATCGAATATATCTGTCCTCGAAAGGATATTTTGGTACGAGGCAAAATATCCTTTTATGAATTGCAAGTCGTGATTTTCCATCATGTATCCGTTTATTGATGCTTGCCAACAGCATAAATCTTGTCTAACAAACGCATGACCGCAAGAGCATCCGCAGAAGATCCGTACTGGACGTCGGTGCTCGAATTTATACACTCGAAGAAGTGATCGATTTCGCACTGCCAAGAAGTATCTATCGGATAAGTGATCTGTTCCTCGCCCTCAAAACGTCCATCCTGCAGATGCAAGGCATTTCTCTTGATCGCCAGAACTTCATCTCCGTAGGCCCCGGAAGACGTTTTCAACCCGTTAAGGATCAAGGCTCCGCCTTCCAGAAATACCTCGAGTGAAAACAGATGTCGCCATTGAGTCATGGTTGAATGAAGCGAAGCGCACAAACCGGTGTTGCTGTCACGAAAAATTGCAAATACATTGTCCTCGATCCCTGGAATCTTCCAAAACAGATTCGAGACAAAAGCCGAAACTTCGTCGTACTCCCCGCCAAGATGAATCATTAAATCAACCATGTGTATCCCCTGATCGATCAGGATGCCAGCACCGGCCAACGCCGGGTTTGCCCGCCAGCCATTAAAAAATGACTGGTCAACCTCCTTGCCATAGCGCCCGCGTATCCACAATACCCGTCCCAACTCCCCCGCACTGACGATTTGCTTCATCCGCTGGATACTTTGGTGATGCCTATGATTGAACCCATACATCAACTTGCATCCAGGGTTTGCCTGCTCTACTGCAATAACCGCTTGTACCTGGCTGGCATTTAGTCCCGGAGGTTTTTCGGAGAACACGTGCTTCCCGGCACTGAGTGCCTTCATGCAAAGTTCCGGGATATAAACATTCGGAGTACAGATGAATACGGCATCGATCTCCGGCGAATCAATGATTTCAGAGGGATTCTTCGCCAGCAGGCCGTCAAAACCATTGACCGTATTGATGTCATACACCGCCGAGACCCGTGCCTTACCGGAAGACTGGATGGCATGCGCGCGAATCTTCCCCATCTTGCCAAAACCGATAATTCCACAATTGATCATTTGCCGCACCCATGAGACTCTGCCAACGAGTCAATGAAATAAATCAAATCGTCAACCGCACTCACCAAAAATTCCCGGCAGGAGCTGGCGATGTGTGGGCTTTTGATGAAACGGCTGTCGGGAAGTTCATTCAGACGACCGGCATAGGGCTCTTCCCAGAACACATCGAATGCCGCCCGCAGCCTTCCGGACGATAGCTCGGCATAGAGAGCAGCCTCATCAACAATTGCCCCGCGCGCGGTATTGACCAACAGAGCACCATCCCGCATCCAGGCAAGGTGCTTGGCATCAAAAAATGAATTTGTCGATGCCGTCAGAGGGACGTGGAGAGTGACACAGTCGGCGGCCCTGACTTTAGGCTCTAAACTCTCAGGGGAATTCTCTGCAACATCGTATGTATCGACCAGCATGAAACTGCTCATCTTGGCAGCGACCCGCTTACCGATCCGGCCATTCCCAATTATCAGAAGGCGCCGCCCGCCGAGCATCGATCTGGGAGGTTTCCCCCATTTCCCCCAATCTCCGGCCCCCGCATATAAACCGGCAAGGATCAGATGGCAGGCAAACGCTGACGTTTCCTCATAGATCACGTCACAGGTTTGGGCAGAAGGGAGAGCAATCGATACCCCGCGCCTGCAGGCTTCCTCATACGGCAGGTTGTCGGTGCCAACACCTGTTTTAAAAAGCCCCTTCAACCTAGGGAAGTCAGCCAAATTGATTTTCTTCCCACCGACCAGCAGAATTTCGGCCAACCGGGAATCGTCCGTATAGTTGAGGGGCGGCAGAAAACCATCCAGGGTGTTGGTCATCTTGTAAATCAGCATGCTGTCAACCTGCCTTATGAGACATTAACAAAGCCCATTCCATGCTCTGACATGATATTTGTAAGGGCCAGAACCCGTCCTCAGTTCATACCGGCCACCGGCTGCCACAACCAAAGCCAGTCCGGCCGCTACATCCCACAGGTATATATCCTCCTCTTCGTAAACATCGAAGTGTCCGGAGGCAACTTCTGCGAGCATGATAGCGGCAGATCCGAGCATCCTGATCTTTTTATACCGCTGGACCGAACACACGAAACGAAGAAGGTCAGCAGTATCATAGCTACGCGCACTGGGAAAGCCGGTCGCAAGGATCGCCTGGGCAACATCCACAACTTTGGAAACACAAAGTTGCTGCCCGTTCATCCAGGCCCCCTTACCCACCTGCCCGCAATAGATTCTGTTGCCGGATATCTCGTGGACCACGCCGAGCAACGGCTGACCGAGATCCCAATAGGCGATCGATACCGCCGCCATGCGGAAGCCCCGCGAGAAGTTCAATGTCCCGTCAAGAGGATCGACCACCCACAGAGGGGAGTTCAAATCGGCGTCGCGTTGCGGCCCCTCTTCTGCAAGAACAGGAATCCCCGTAGCCTGAAGAATCTCAAGAATCCGAGTTTGGGCAGCTACATCCGCAGCAGTCTTGAGGTCTTTCCCACAGCAATCGGTGACCGCAGCATCGTTCTGATAGTCGGTTTGCAACAACTCGACACCAGCCGCAGCGGCATGACGCGCAGTGGAAAGCCGGTCATTCACTGTCCAACACCAAGGATGCGTAACGGTATTTTGACAACGACCTTACGAAGAAAGGAGGGTTTATCCAACAGAATCTTCGGACAGTGGGCTTCACCAGGGAAGAATATTGCAAACATTCCTGGGCGCAGGTGGAGAAATGACCCGATCGCTCGAAAAGGTCCAAATTCCTGACGGTCCAGATCTTCTAAATAGTTCATCGGCGGACCCAGCAGACCGGCTTCAACCCAACGAATCCCCTCGTTGCCCTCAACAAGAAACTGGATGTCAACGGTATTTCTGTGATTTTCCCATTGGCATTCAGCTTCAGGTCCAGTTGTATAGCGATGGACATTCGCATACCACCCCGCCACGCCCAATTGGTGGTCCCCCAGGTCAGCAGACCCGGCATTCTGCTGCAGCCAGAACAAAGATTCGCGCAGCACAGGATGCTGCAAGAAAATCCGCCAGACAGGCATATCGTCAAGTAGTGCCGTATACATGTTGGGAGCCTGGTCAGTAGTCTGAGACCAAAGGCAGCAACGCCTCGGCTATCTTCAAGTCCTCCTCCGTTTTGATGACATGTCCTGCCAACCGGCTGACCGGATGGTAACCAATCCGGCCCGAATAGGTGGCGCATTTACCAGTAGCAACAGCCGCCAGAAAAGTTTCGCGGCGCCAGGCACTAATGCTCCAGCAAACCCGTTGCACCGGGTCCAGATCCTGAGAATTGGTCTTCTCCGCATAGGAGAAATTGATCGGGTTATCGCGATAGGCACACTCGATCTGGATGAGCTCAACACTCAGCAGACAGTCATAATCACCAGAATCCAAAGCCATGACAAACTGTTCGACCTCTCTAGCCGTCAATAGCGGGGCGATACTGTGCACCTGAACCAGACATTCACAAGGATGCTTCTCGAGAAATTCTGCAATATACTGCTCGCTGGTTGCCTTTTCGTTTCCCAATTCCACCGGACGCAGGTGAAAGTTTACCCCCTCAGCAGCGGCAATTTCCCCAAATTGAGGGTGTTCGGAATTCACCCATATCTCATCAAAGAGTCCAACCGCCACACATTTGCGTATGGCACGAGTTATTAACGGCAATCCCGATAATTCACGCAGGTTTTTTTGCATCAACCGCTGGCTCCCCATGCGGGCGGGTATCATGGCAATCTTTTGAGGCGGCACAGGGGCAAACTCACTTTCGGACAGTGTGTCCTCAATATATCTTACATATTCTTACATTAACCAAGCTTGCTGTGAGTTCAAACAGGCCTTACAAAAATCCTGCCGGAATCAACCTTCCTTCGCCAAGACAATTGATAGTCTGCATTTGCCGGATTGAGGTCCAGTTCTGCCGGGGCGGTTCCCGCCATAACCCTTTCAAAGTAGGCGAATACATCCAGCGGCGAAATCAGTTCCAGACAAGAACGTTCGTGAAATTTACAGGCCCAATCGCAGTCGAAACAGTCAAGGCCATGAAAGATAATGTACTGGTTATTATTGCCTGGCCAAGGGAAAAATCGCCGGAAGGTTCCTCCGCCAAGGATGATCAAGCACCTGTCAAGCAATAAACTGGCAAAATGGCTCAAACCCGTGTCGTTCCCCACATAGCCGTCACACTTTGCAAGAACACCTGCTGTTTGACGCCATGAGAGTCGACCGACCTGGTTGTCGACATCAGGCTCAGTCGACGATATCTGCGCAGCCAATTCAGCAGCATCGATGCCGCCGAGCAGAACAAGACGCCAACCCGCCCTACTGAGCAGGGCAGACAACTCGACCCATTTCCTGACAGGCCATTTAGCTGACCCTCCACCCAGGCCCAGAGCAAGGGTTCGCCCACCGACACTGCACCCCTGCCGCGCACAGAAAGACAGCCTGGGTGAAGCGTCCAGCGTAACGCTCAGAACACTTTCCACAAAAGATTTATGATATTCCAGTTCGGACAGAACTCGCTCAGAACCAGCAAGGTGTTTCCACCCACGGGAAGCACGTTCAGCAACTTTTCTCGAACAGTTTGTCGGGAACTCCCAGGCGCAATACTTATTCTTGCCACGTACCGCCTGCATTATCACCAGCGTGCTCTGCCTGATGAACCTTCGCAGGCAAATGACCGTTTGGTAAGAGTTGTTGCCTATGTTGTCAAGCGTTGCCTTGTCTCCAACGGGGACACGCCGCAGTTGGATGCCAAACCTCTCATACTTGAGATCATAGTTGATTGAATCTCTGGAAACATAATAGCGGTGACGCAGCGGGGATATCCCCTCAGCGATTTCGGCATTATTGGAGCAAGTCAGCAAATCGGCCTCCCCACCGAAATGCTCCGCGATAGACCTGATCAGGCCAGAAGACAGAATCAGGTCACCAATCCCATCGTTTTTGATGATAAGACAAGACATTTCAGCGTTTTCTCAGGACAAGCTCAAAACTGTAGATCCCAACGGGAAAACGCTCATGGACAACTTCCAGATCCCTCCTGTGAGCCAAACATCCCTTTACAAAATCGAGGCTGAAGCTTTGGTGAATATGGTGAGCGTTGGGAGGCTTGCCCTGCATTTGGCAGTACGCGCGATAGGTTTGCTCATCAGGGAGGAAAAGGACCAGATAACCACCAGGTCTGACAACCCTCAACCACTCTTCCAATACAGCCCCGGTATCCTCGAAATCCTCAAGCACATGTGACGAATAGACCCAATCCAAAGCATCAGCTCTGAACCAGTGGAGGTTGCGTGCATCGCCATGAAGATGCTGCACGTGATTCATATAATTTGCATAACGACCTGGCATATCCATACAGATTGCATGGGGCACAATCGGGTCTCCACCAAAACCGATATCGACACCATCACCCACGCAAAACTTGGCCAAGGTAGCGCGACACTTGCTTGTCTCAGAAACAGCAAGATTCGTCATTTGACGGCCGGCTTTAAAAAAATACTTATTGATTAGATCGAAAAACATTCAATATGGCTTTTTTAGAATCATCAATATAAGCCCTGACGCCCCAGGGCCGATTGAACCATAAGGTTGATATACGGCATCGACGGCATCCATAACCCAGCCTTCACTTGATAAACGCAACGTGATAATTTCCATGGTATCGCCAAATGTGTCACGCAGTGCTTGGACATGCTTCAAATGTAGAGTCTGAGCTGTTCGCACGCCAGTAACCGGTGGATGCAAGACATATTCAGGACAACCATATGGACAAGAGGCTACCATAATTCCACCTGGAGCCGTCATAGCAGACAATATATTTATACTTTTCACAACCTCATGAATACACTGATCCCAATCCCATCCCTTATCAATTTCGTTAGAACCATAACGTGTGTTGTCAAAACCTATATGTTCAATGGTCGATAAGCAGGTGACAAATGGGAAAGTCAAGTTTATATCCCACTTTGATAGTGGAAACTTGAAATAGGTATACTCTGGGTAAACAACAGTCTCCACGGATGGATTCAAGAAAAACAATCGGCGATGCCGCCCAACGACATCTGAAATCACATGATTGTTTAAAACACAACCAACATCGAGAATGGCAGTTGGATTGTAATCGATCAACAGAGATGAAGCAAAAGCGTATTCTGCTACTCTCTCGCCGTGTTCTGTGGCTTTCGACGTTCGTATCGCTTCGTGCCACGCAGCGCCAGCAAGCATATTTCTATAGATATTTGCAATTAATTCGTCACGCTTAACTGTGTCATCAACATAATATGCTTGTGAATCATTGCGAACACACCGCATATTACTTTTCTTAAGCCATGGTATTATTTTATTCAGATTTTTCAACTCAACATCCTTGCTTTACCACATCGTTTGTTAAAATGAACACGGCATCTGGTAACAAACACCATAGCCATTTCGTCCTTTTACATGTATTATTGCGCAGTTAATGGCGTGGATGATTGTGCTTTTCTTATTTTCGCTTAGAATTGTCACAGCAAGACCATAATCACCTGCCTTAAGATGTAGCGGTCCAAGTTTTACAGAAATTTCATGGTTTTTTTTCGGAGAATTGTTCAGAATCTGAGTAAATTCAGCCTGAGCAACCGGTATTTCGCTATCGTGCAAAGCCAATAGTGCCAATCCACTCTTAAAATCTTCAGAACAATCTACCTCAATGACAAAATGAAGCATTTCACCCCAGTGAATATGCGTGACTGCTGGCTTACAAACGAACTTAGTGACAGTCGGATGCAACACAACTGACCTTGAAACTGCTGGTTTTAGATTCTTCTTCGAATACTCGCTAAGAACATCATAAGCTTGGCCAAATGCCTGAGGCACTCCGTCTCTCAGATACAGACAAAAATCACATATACGCGAAATCTGAGTTTGATCATGGCTGACGAAGATTACAGCACACCTATTTATAAGTTTTCCTATCCTGTCAAAACACTTGCTGCGGAAAGCCACATCGCCAACGGCCAACACCTCGTCGAGCAACAAGACATCCGTTTGCAGTGTTGTTGCCACCGCAAACCCCAATCTTACCTGCATTCCAGAACTATAATTCTGCACTGGTGTATCGATAAACTCACCAAGTTCAGCGAAGTCAATTATTTCGTCTATTTTCTCGTTGACCTCCCGCTTGCTCAACCCCAACACAGAGGCATTTATGTATATATTTTCACGGCCGGTCAGTATCGGGTTGAAACCGGCTCCAAGGGCAATCAGAGCCCCTAATCTCCCATGCATTTCGATTCTTCCGGCATCTGGCTTGATGAGGCCATTGAGCATGCGCAAAAGCGTGGTCTTGCCGGCACCGTTGCGACCGACCAACCCCAGGCACTCACCACGCTTTAACTCAAAACTGACGTTCCTGACCGCCCAGAATTCATCCGGCCGCAACGAATCCATGTCCCCATGCCGATGCCCCACGATTTCACTGCCAAGATCCTGCAAGCCATACCAGAGCGAGCGCTTCAGCGAGCGGCAAAACTTTTTGGAAACTCCTTCGACTTTGACAAGTGTATCGGGCATATCAGGCACTCATCCGTTCAATCAATATCGGCATGGCGAGGCGGTAGATTATCCATCCCAGCAGCAAGAGAATGACGGCGACACTCATGACAGCAAGATAATAGTCGAGTGCCAGCAGCGGCAGACCGGCCAACAAGGCCCGGGCATTGTGAACTAGAGGTGTCAAGGGGTTGATTCTGAACAAGGCACCGGCCAAACCTGCCTTCGGTATCGGGAAGACCACCGGTGTAAGGAACATGACGAATTGCATCAGCATGGGAACGACACGCCCGACATCGCCGTAAAGCACACCGACCGGAGTGATCAGCAGGCCGATGGCAGTACCGACCAAAATCAGGGCAACAAGAGCAAAGGGCAATAACATCAGACCCCAACCGGGAGTGATCCCTGTCATCAGCAAGGCCCCAAGCATAAGAGCGAACTTAATCGACGCATTGAAACAAACCTGATAAACCCCGGAAAGGATCAGCGCCTCGCGAGGGAAGTTAAGTTTGGTCAACAGGCTTCTCGACCCATTTACCTGCTGCAGGGGGGCATTAAGCGCTTCCATGAATATTGTCCAGAGCATGGTGCCGGTGAAGGCATAAAACGGATAAGAAACTGTCGTTTCACCTAGGGCAACAATTCCGGAGGCGCTAAGAAAAATCCAGGTGATAGCACTGGCAAGGGGCATGATCAGAGCCCACAGCATCCCAAAGAAAGCCTGTCGATATTGGCCGCGAATGTCTCGTACTGCCAGTTGCCAGGCTAATTCACGACCGGACACCAGGTCAGAAAACATCCCCCGCAGCCCCAGGGCAGGGCTAAACAAACATGAATCGGCAGTGTAGATCGTAATCTTCCGGTCGCTCATCGCATAATTCCGAAAATAACAGGTTACAGACCCTGCCGGTCGCCGCCCGACAACACGCACCGTTCCCGTATCGGTCGCAATTTTCCCAGCACCGGCAACATCCGGGCCAGAGAGAACCCGCCCATCGACAGCCCATACCAGAACCGGCCGAAATTCTTCCGCACAATACGGGTCATCTCATCAAGTTGCAACTCGCCGGTCAAACCACCGGGGGCGGCATAGGCGACAAGGTCGGAAGTGTGCCGGAAATCGGCCCCCTGCCGGTAGAGACGCTGGTTGAAATCGAAGTCCGCATAGAGAGGGAAAGCGAGATCGAAAGGCGGATCGGGATGAAGCCGCTTCGGCACCAGCAGCCCCTGGTGGTGCAGGGAGTTGTAGAGCCGCAGCCAAAGCCCCTGCCGCGACCTGAAATACCGGCCACCGTCGAGCAGGACATCACCGTACAGGACCGTGTCGGAGCCGGCGCCGGGCGGAAGTTCGCGAGGCAATGACAGCAACCGGTCCCCCGCGCCGAGAAAGAGTATCCAGCTGTCGGGGTCGGCCATTGCCCATCCCTTGTTCATGGCATCGTAAACGCCGCGGTCCGGTTCGCTTCGCCACGCGGCAAAATGCCCGGCGCTGGCGCGGATCACCTCCAGCGTCCCGTCGCTGGAACCGCCATCGATGACAATGTGGACCACCCCGGGGCGACGGCAGGCTTGCACGCTCCGCACCGTTTCTGCAAAAGCCGCGGCACAGTTGAGCACCGCCGTAACGATCGTGATCTTCATGGGGGAGGCAGTCGACCGCGATCATCGCCGCGCCGATGAAAAGTGCCGTCGACCTGCAAGACCTGCCCGGAGTTCCTGTCCGCGAAACACGGATCGACCGCAATCAGGGAATACCCACTGTCCGCCAGCAGGCGGTAAAGATCGTAAAATAACGGCTGCCCCCGGTACAACGGTACCAGCGACATCTCCACCTGAACCGTGTCGATGCGGGCGAGGGACTGTCGAGCCCCGACCAGAACCCTCTCCTCAAAACCCTGAGTATCGATTTTCAGGTAAATACGAGCCGCGTCGTGGCAAAGCGTTGAAAACAACGGATCGAGTTGCTTCACCTCGACAATTTCCCGCCCCTGATACGCCGATTCCGGGGCTGCGTCCAAGTGCGCCGGCAGCATGTCGAGCAGAGAGCTGCTGTCCGAGTTCCCCGCGACATTGATTTCCCGCCGCCCCTCGACGTCCCCCAAAGCAAAGTCGAACACCTCCCAGTTCGGGTCGTGCTGCGCACGTTTACTCAACACCGCAAATGCCGTGCTTAACGGCTCGAAAGAGAGGATTCTGCCGGCATATCCAAGATCCTGCCGCAGGTGCCTGGCAAATTGTCCGCGATTGGCACCGACATCAAGCACCGTATCGATCCCCAGGGACACGAGGAGCTGCTTTCGCCGCGCGACGGGGTGAGCGTCTGGTGCGAACCTGATGACGTCGCACCCGATCTTCCAAAGATATTTTCTAATAATTTTAAGTAGGTCCATGTTACCTGCAGGGAAAAGACTTGGGGCAAAATTCTTCATGCCTTTGGATAATGCAGCAGCATGCCCCTCGTAGTTACCCCCTACCCTCAAGACCATAAACATCGCGAATTACGGCCAGCAAGTCAGGATTCCCCTGCTCCTTTAGGAACAGGCAGTCATGTTGCGAATCGAAGGTGCCATGTGCCGGAAACTTCTTGACCATTGTGAACCCGAAATCTGACAGGTATGCCACTACCTCGTCAAACAGAACTATCCCTTCATAAAGCGGCAGCACAAAAAGCTCCAGATGCAAACCAACGCAACTTCCGGAAAGCAATGTTTGTGCCCCTTTGAGAATATTATATTCGGCGCCTTGGGCATCTATCTTCATGAAATGAAAGCTGGTCGTGGGAAATTCATCCTTCAGGATATTGTCAATCGACCGGCACTTCAGTTCAACTGTTTTTACCAACTGAGAGCGATCGAACCATGTTTCCGCCAACTCCTGCGGCCCCCTCTTTCGCAGTTCTTGAAAATTGCTCCGCACATACTCATAATTCTGCCGGAAAAGAGACGAGCCTGTTGCCTCGAACCCTTTGTATATGTAGAAGGGCAACGTCTCATCCGCTTCCCAGACTGCGGTGTTGTAGGTCACACAATTCGGGTCGCGCTGCAGCGACTCATTCGGCTCGAAATTGAGGAGGAATTTCAAGCGATTGGCGTTGGCGCTCCAGGGCTCCGGCAAGCCCCCGACCGAACCGACATCAATGAAGCCCAACAGACCACGATTCAGGTAGTTCAACCTGCGCTTGTAATCGAGCCCAGAAGACCACCTGCCGACCGTAATTCGCTTCAACCTCTCAAGAATCGACGGCATCCCCGCTAAGCCTCCTTAAGGGGGAAACAACTTTGGCGCACGCCAATCCTTCTAGCGGGGCGATTCCAATGGTTTGGCAACTCATTGATCCCCCGCGCACTCCTCAAAGGAGAGGTGGGGCCTGCTCAACAATCGCCATGCCGTCACCGCCTTGCGCCATTCTCCGAACAAAAGGCGCACGATTACTGCGACCAGCACTCCGAGGTAAACCGTCGGCAGGGCCCAAGGACAGTAGCGACGGGTAAAGCGCAGTCGATTGCGCAAGGTGTAGAAATCGGCCAACCGGCTCTTGCGCACTGGATGTGAAGCTGTTCCGATCGTTCCACCTACTTTGTGATAAACGATGCTTTCCGGAGCGTAGGCCAGAGCGAACCGCCCACGGCAACGAACCGCCCAGTCCAACTCCTCGTAAAAGAGGAAATATCCCTCCTCCATAAGACCAATCTCACGCAAAAAACGAGGCGTGACAAACATCGAGGCCCCTATTACGTAATCCATGCGCCGTTGGATGGCCTCGGTGTTACAATAACGCGGCCAAGCGCGGCCACGGCCAAGATGCCAGGCCAATCCCAGCCAGCGAAAGTAGAGAGCTCCACCAAGGCCATCAATCTGCCCGGGTCGCCAGTAATTGAGAATGGTGGACCCACAGATGCCCGCATCAGGGCGCTGGGCCATCCGCGCAACCAGTGTTCGCAGAGCAGCCGGGTCTGCCATGGTGTCGTTATTGAGGACCCAGATGAAATCGGCATCCCCTCTGGCCAGGACATAGCGCAAACCGACGTTGTTGCCAGCGGCAAACCCCAGGTTCGCCCCATTTCTAATGATGACCAACTGCGCGTCCACCTCCCCGCCCTGCTCGGCAGCAATCCGATCATAAACAGCTACTGACAAAGGCTTGGCGGCCGGAGCAGGGGTTGGCGACAGGATCCGCTTCTCCGGAAGCACATCGAGGAACCCCCTTGCCCATGCGACCAAATGCTCTACTGACTGATCGCTTGAACCGTTATCACAGACGACCAGGCGGTAATCCGGATAATCGAGGCGCAGCAAGCTCTCCAGACATTCGAGGGTATCCTCCCAGTTATTCCAGTTGAGGAGAAGAATGTAGACGCGGCTCACTGATAAATGCTCCAGGCCACCAGAACTGCCCAGAGAATGCTCGTCACCAACAGGGGTAAATCCCGCAACAGGGCATGGGTCGGATCCCCGCTTTGCCCGGACTTGACCCTGAAGAGATAACGAAGCAGACCGAACATGCATAGCGGCACGGTATAAACCATGAACGGCTTGCTCAGCACATAGATCGCATAGGTGACGATAACCGCAGCACCGCAGAAAAACATGGAATTTTCGAGAAAACCATCGGGATAAACCTCAAGAGTCCGCCGATGTTCTCCCGCCTTTTCCCCTAAGCGAATTTGTTCACTGTGCCGCTTACCCAGGCTAAGGAAAAGGGCAAGGAGAAATACCGTCAGGAATAACCATTCTGAAATGTACACTTCAAAAGCCTCGCCACCGGCATAGAGCCGCAGTACGAAGCCAAGGGAAATACAGAACACATCGACAATCGGCCAGTCTTTCAGTTCACAGGAGTACAACAGGGAAAATAGCAGATAGAGGCCAACAAAAAGCAGGAACCGCAATGACACCAACTTTCCGAGGACGGCAGCGCCAACCAGCAACGCAACGCCCAGAGCGATTGCCTGTGCCCTGCTTATATCGCCAGCCGGCAAGGGGCGGGAACATTTTTGCGGATGACGACGATCACGCTCCAGGTCCATTAAGTCATTGAAAATATAGGCGGCACTGGAGGCAAGGGAAAATGCAACAAATGGCATCACGCCGCGAACGGCCATATGGGGGTGAAGCAGTGCACCGCCAAGAAACGGCGGGAAGAAGAGGATCAGATTCTTCATCCATTGATGAGGGCGCAGGATTATCAACAGGCCGATTGACTTCATGGGGCCGCCAGCTTTTCGGCAAGTTTGCGCGCCGGTTCACGATAAATCGAATCTGGGGGGAACTTGTCGTAGGCCACAAGAAAGCTCTCCCTGGCGCCAATAAGATCGCCTCTTGCCATTTGTTTTTGTCCTGCCCGATACAGGTAGAAAGGCCTCCCGGTTCTCTCCCAGAGAGCCTTAAGGTAACCAGTTATTTCGTCGTCATAGCGGGCTTTCAACTCCGGAGAGGCGGTTTCACCTCGCATCTGTTCGACCACGTCAACCAACCGCTCGAGGATAACCGTGTGGTACCCCTCGGTCTGTGGCTTATCCAGATATTCGAGAAGAAATTGCCGCGCCTCTTCAGGACGCCCCTCGGCAAGGAGCAGGAGATGCTTATTTATAAACGCCACCTGGGTCTGCGGAACATCGATATTCCGTACTATTTCCATGGCTTCATCCCTGCGCCCCCTTTCCCATAGGGTCTCAGCCAATTGATTATGCGCGAGAGCAAAACCAGGAGATTTTCGTACCGTGTCAGCAAACAGATTCAAATTATCCTGCCAGAGTAACGCCCGCTGAAAAATCTCCACGCCACAAAATGTCGAGAGGATAAGACCAATGACAACCAGTCGATCCCGCCATGCGCTGGCGAAGCGTCCCGACATGAACTGCGCTCCAGCAATACTGACACCTGCCGCCAACATAGCCGAGGGCCCATACATATAGCGCTCTGCATAAGGGGTCCAGGAAAAATCCCTCATAGCTACCAGCAAAGCGATGGAAGCAAGGCTCATCGCGGTGAGGATGAAACCACTCCACCAAGAGAGACGTAACAGCAGGAATATCACTAAGGGAACCAGTAAACACCCGACCCAGAAGAACCCGCTCCACACCTCGACGATCCCGAAATTGAGCGGAAATGGCTGTACCAGTTTCCAGGCATAGAACCCGGCGCCACTCACCAGTCTTTCCAGTAACGTCCACAACTGCGTCGAACTGCCGGTAGTTATGGACCCTCCCGGCGCTGCAGAACCGGCAGCGGCAGCAACGACCTGCCCAACATTGTGAAGCCCCAAATCCCTGCCCTGCAACGCCACTGACCGCAGCCATGCATAGAGGGATACGCATATCAAAGAGCCAACGGCAGGATACATGCTCTTGATTCGCCAAGTATCCGGCAAACGTCGCTCTTTTCCGGCAAGCCAGCCTAGCACAAACAGCCCGGGAAGCAGTAAAAGCGCCGTCTCCTTGGCTAACGTGCCAAGCAGAAAAAATATAGAGGTCGCCAGAGCCCAGCAAATCGACTCACGCAGAAAGTAGATTATTGCACAACACAACGCGGAGAGAATAAAGGTGGTGGCCAACAAGTCTGCTCGACCAGCTATCCAGATAACCGCCTCGGTATTGATCGGGTGGAGCCCAAACATCAGGGCGGCAACGGCAGGAACAACCCGGGGGTTCAAATCCTGGCGACTGGCAACCAGCCTGACCAGGCAATAGACCAGCAGGGTGTTAAGCCAGTGGAGGAGGACGTTCTCCAAGTGCAGAAAAGGGGGCTCGAAGTTCCACAGCAGGGAATCGACAATAAACGAAGAGTTGACCAGAGGGCGAAAATAACTTCTTGAGCCTGGCACCCAGAAGTCGGACCAGGAGAACACCGAACGATTCAGAAGATCATGGGCCAGACGGACGTCATCGACAGAGTTGAGGGGGGCAGATAGCGCCGGATAATAGGCCAGCCACAGAGCGCAGGAAACGAGGGCGAGCAGATGCCACCCTTTGAACTTCATGGCTTTTCTCGATGGATAATGCTCAGGAAGAACTCCTCCAGGCTCTTGCGCCTCGGTTCTACGAATTGAACCGCACAACCGGCCTGATCGACCTCGCGCATAAAGAGATTGAATTGCTGGCGGGGAACGAAGAACTCGGCGGTGGTCACCGCCACCGGTTCGGCCAAATGTGGTGAAAAACCTGTCGGCGGAAGGCGGTCGAGTCGAACCAGGTAACCATCGATTCCCGCCGCAAGGATGGCGTTGACACTGTTTTCTGCACGCAATTCGCCTTGGGCAACGATACCTACCCGATCACAGACTGCCTCGACATCGGCAATCACGTGGGTACTGAAAAAAACCGTTTTCCCCTTGCGCTTCAAATCGAGCATGATCTCTTTGACCAACACCCGCCCGACAGGATCGAGACCACTCATTGGTTCGTCGAGAATATACAGATCGGGGTCGTGAAGCATTGCCTGGGCCAGTCCCAACCGCTGCACCATCCCTTTGCTGTAGCCACGGATAGGGCGCTGCGCCGCTGCCTCCAGATCGAGCAGACCGAGAACCCTGGTGATTTCTCCCTTGAGTGCCGGATGAGAGAGGCGAAAACATCGCCCCACCAGTTCAAGATATTCACCCGCCGTTAAATAATCGTAAAACGATGGATTCTCAGGAAGATAGCCTACCCGGGCGCGAGACAGCGCGGAGGAGGCCGGCTGGCCGAAGATCCTAGCACTGCCGCTGGTCGGCTTGACTTGCCCGAGCAGGGTCTTGATCGTGGTGCTCTTCCCCGCACCATTCGGGCCGAGAAAGCCAAAAACCTCGCCAGCGTCCACCGACAGGCTCAAGCCGAGAAGAGCTCGCACCGGTTGGCGCCGATGGCCGGGAAAAGTCTTGACCAAGTTCTCGATGGAGATCGCCAGCATACTCAGGATCCGCCTCCGGGTTCGCCCGATGGGAAAACCAGCTTGCTGGTTGTGCGCACCTTGCCTCGTTCGTCAAAGTAGAAGGAGCCGCCGTAAGGATCCTCAGGCAAAGTAATAAGCACCCCTTTTTGTAATAGTTCTATAGGAGAAGACGGAAGCTTTCCATATTTCGTCCGATAAATATCTCGTGCCTCGGCAATGATTTGGGTCGCCAACAGTGCATCCCGACGCAACTCATAACTTTTCCGGACAGCTTTGTCCTTGGCCGTTCTAATCATCGTTTCCAAAAAAGCCAGCCCGAGAGAAGTCTGTTCGGATTCATAAAAATAACGGGCTGCCAGTTGAGCATAAAACTTACTACCGGAGCGTTCCGCGGCAAGTTGCATGTAACCGGCGGCTCTCGCGTAGTCTTTGAGAAAATAAGCATGATTGAAACCAAGATAAAAAGGGACAAAAGGATCCCACGTGCGAAAGCGTACCCCCTGCTCAAGAAGATAGTTAACTTCGTTTACCCTTGCGACATCCCAAGGAAACACCGCTTGGGCGAAATAATAAGTATCCATATTGTAAGGGTCGAGATCGACCGCCGTCTGTACGGTCTTGAATAAATTCAAAAACTCCGGGCGAACGACAACATTCTCCTGGAGTTTTTGCAAAACCGTCCCGTAATAGAAAAGGACTCGCATCACAATCAACGCTGCGGTTGTCGAGCAATGCTCGCCACTTGATATCTTGAGGAGTTGCGAATGCGGGAGATAGCCGAGTTTTACCTCTATCGGGCGATTTTTTTGCAGGTCGGCGAAAGGAACTATCAGGAGAGAATAAGCCAGCACCAGCAGAAAGCAGACGACACGCCTGGTCATGGCATTTCTCTCCGTTCAAAACTCAACATCGCCAAATAGAGCAGGATGGCGATGTAAACCAACGCGTAAAGTCCGGTCAGCGAAAGATCGGGAAAAGAAACGGGCAGCGAATAAACTGCCTGCACCTGAAAATCGAATGCGGAAAAGTTCGGGAGCAGATAATAGGCAGCCTTTACAATGTTGACCGAGTAAGGAGACATTCCCCTGCCGAATTCGCCGGAGACATACTCATAAACCTCCTGAGAAGCCGACCCACAGAAATAGATGGAAAGGGCCCCGAAAAAAGGCAGGTAGAAAGACGTGCTCAGGGAAGAGAGCAATATGGCAAAGGCAGCGAGGAGCATATATTTAACTGTCGCTCCACAAAGCGCCACGGAAATGTTTCCCCAATTAATTGGAATGTCTGACGGGTAGGATGCCGAAGCCAGAAGGATAACCACCGAGCAACTGAGACCAAGGACCACGGCCGAGACGACGAGAAAGATTACGACACTGCAATATTTACTCAGAAGAAAAGTTGCCCGTTCAAGTGGCAGAGTCAGAATCGAGCTGGTGTAGCGCCGCTCAATGTCGCGCCAGACCGAGGACGCCCCGAGGAGCAGGGTAACCACCAGCATGACAGCAGACACTACTGACAAAGAGAGAGTAATCGACAGTTCCTGAACCTGGCGCATGGAAAAACTGCTCAACGCCGGGATCAACAGGATCATGACTGCAGCAACCCCAAAGATCCCATAAAGAATGCGATCGCGGAGGATTCCCCGCAGGTGAGCGATAACCAGGATGACTAATTGGGAAAGCATACGGCGATACTAAAGAAAAAGGCCGGAGGGAGTCAATCCCACCGGCCTTATCCTCAGTCAATAAACCGGTTACATCGAGGTCCAGGTGGACCCGAAGGCACCGTTGTCGGCAGAACCAAGGGAGGGGATGGCAGCGGTACCGATGTCAGAGAAGCGAATGGCGGTCGAATTGTAAGCTGTACCATAGGCCTTGGTACCAGAAGTGTGCTTGGTCGCCGCAGCAAAACCCGTGCTGCCATAGGCAGAACGGAAGTAAACACCCTTGGACATCTTGCCAAGCAGCACACCGTCAGAACGGGCGGCATCGGTTGCATCGACGCCACCGTAGATTTGCAATCCGTCAGTCGAGGTGATGGTATTCGTGGCCAGGGCCGTACCAGCGGCCAAAGCCGAACCGCAAGCGGCAAACATCATGATGGCGAGCAGAAGAGCGATCTTTTTCATATGGGAAATCCTCCGTAAATGTTCGGATCAGGTTAACGCTGGTTCAGCGCGGCGGGGTAGTACTGGGTTTCCGCCATGTAAGCTTCAAAACCGGTCTTCGCGTTCTTCAGATCGCTGTTGGCCGCACTGTTGTAGGCCTTCTGACGATAAGCCGAGAACTGGGGGATGGCGATGGCCGCCAGGATGCCGATGATCGCGACGACGATCAACAGCTCGATCAGGGTGAAACCCTTTTCGCCTTTGCGAAACTTCTTAAGCATAGTCAGTCTCCTTTCTGGGTAGACAAGCACCCGGCCATTTACCGGGCATGAAATATTTAAGCGTGATTATAGCAACCAATATACCAATGACAAGCAAAATTAATAATACCAGTAAAATCAGATGGTTAAACAAAGAGGCCTACATATAAATTACCCCATGCACCACAAGGAAGACATTAAACGGAAGTCGTGCGACAAAATTTGTCACTCACCCACAACCATTGACCCGTACAGAAAGATGCCGTTAACTGAAGCGATGCGAGGAGACAAGAAGCAACCGCTATGATCACTTCCATCAAATGGCCGAAGATTTTGCAAACCCTGCTGGCCGCTGCGCTAGCATGCGGGGTTCTCGTCTTTCTGATCAATGGCTTCTTTGCACACCCATGGACCGATGACTATTATTATTCTGCCCTGGCTCGAGACAAGGGCTTCTTCACCGCCTGGCATCACCACTACACCCATTTTAACGGGCGTTACTTCTCCATCTCCCTGGTTTTAGTCAACCCTTTAGTTTACGGGCAACTCTGGGGTTACAAGGTTCTTCCAAGCCTTTTGATCCTCGGTTTGATGACATCTATCCTATTAATTGTTTCCGAGTTCACCAGGGAGTTCCTCTCGATTCGAACCAGACTGACCTTTTCACTGGCCATCCTGCTTGTCTACCTTGACCAGATGCCCGACATACGTCCCGGGCTGTATTGGATGTCGGGAAGCCTAACCTATCAAGTTGGCATCATAATCCTGTTTTTTTTCCTTGCCTTGCTGCTACGCTTGTATAACGATGGATGGCAGCGTCCGTGGTGGAAACTCGTCCCGCTTCTAATGTTGGCTGGCGTCCTACCAGGAACAAACGAACTTCTGCTCTTTATCACCTTACCCATGGTGTGCTTTTCCCTAGGGTATGACTACACGCACCAGAAAAAGGCCATCGCCCCCCTTTGTGCCGCCCTCGCTGTACTGGCAATTGGCACCTGCGTTGCCTTGCTGGCCCCGGGGAATACCGCACGCCTGGCAAGTTATACAGGCAATCGCGACAGTTTACTGGCAGTTCAACAAACAGTTGAGGCGGCACTTTCAGCGATTTTGTTCTGGGCCAGCACACCATTGGTCCTAATCTTGACATTTGTGGTCACAGCAACGGTCGCCAAAAAGCCAGAACTAAAAGCCTCTTTCGCCAAGATTCCACCCATCATTACTGCAAGCGGGTTGCTATTCATCATGCTCGCCTGTTTCTTCCCCCCCTTTTGGAGTACCGGACTTTATCCAGAACGGCGGGTTGTTAATATCAGTTATCTACTGTTCCTGGTTGTGTGGCTACTTAATACCGCGACCATTGCTGCACGCGTGACTTTGAGCAAAACGCTTTTCCACGGGCAGACCTCTACCCTTAACGTAATTGCTTACTTAGCATCATCTGGCCTTCTCATTATCTTGCTATTTTTCAGCCATTCGAATTTATTACTGGTCACCAGAGATTTGCTTAGCGGGCGTTCTTATCGATACGATCTGGAACTGCAGAAACGCAACTCAAACATCCAGCAGAGCACCCTTCCCCACTACGAAGTCGAGCCGCTGGAGAACATCCCCACGAGCCTGTTTTTTTCAGACATTGATTTAACAAAAGAAGGATGGGTCAACCAGAGCTATGCCTACTATTATGGGAAGGAGTCTATTGTCGTAAAGAGACGGAAGCCATAGATATATTGTTCGTAATATCATTCGTGACAACGTGCTCTAGGGCCATTTCATGAGCTCTACTCACTATAGGGCCTGAAACAGAACGATTATGCCCAATTGCGGCATGCGTTGGTATTTAGTTGGCATCGTTCTTTAACTGCTTTATTTCATTAAGCCTATCGTTGGCGACATTAACATTGCTGTTTATATCTAATATTTTTCTATAGACGACTTCTGCTTCATTTATTTTTCCTGTTCTCATAAGTGCTTCGCCCAAATTAACATATGCAGTAATATAGTAAGGGTTCAGCTCGATAGCCTTGTTATACTCTAAAATCGCATTATCGAAGACTCCCATCTCCGCATAGATGTATCCAAGATTATTATGTGCCTTCTGGTGCTCCGGATACATTTCAATCGTAATCACGTACTGCTCTATTGCTGCATCATAATACTTTACCTTGTACAGTGCATTGCCTAGATTGTAATGTGCGTCCACATAATTCGGCTTGATTTCTATTGCTTTAATATAGTTGTCTATAGCTTCTTCATACATACCCTTTCCAGCGTATGCTATTCCGAGATTATTGTGCGCGATGTAATTATCAGATGTCGCCTCAATTGAATGCTGGAAGAGCGTAATGCTATTCCGCCAATACTTCGTTTGATGCCATGTAACTGAAGACAAAACAACAAGAATAACTGTAACGAGCAGAGAGAATATCTTTTTATTCTTAAGGTCGGGAAAGCCCCAAACAGACGCGATAAAAACTCCTGTCAGGGGGATGTATGTGTACCTGTCTGCCATGGCCTGGTCGCCTACCTGAACAAAGCCGATAACAGGAATCAGCGTAACAAGAAACCAAAGCCAGCCCACAACAAAATATGGATGACGTTTGCGGACATTAAGCGCCATCACCGTTACAAGAAGCAGAACGATAAAAGACAAAACGACTTGCCATATAACAATAGATTTGGGGAACGGATAATATATAGCTAGATCTGTAGGCCAGACTGTCTTGAATAGATATTTACAATACGAGGTGACTGCGTTTCCCATGCGCTGCCACAATGAGAACAAATCGAGGGTTTTTAGAGCCCCCCCCTTATTTTGCGCATATATGGTTGTCACAGAAGAAACTACTGATAATAGCAGAAAAGGTATTTTCTCCCTAAGGCTAAACACCATCCAATTCAATAGTCCTGGCGCTTGTTTTTCTTTGGCATTTTCTATGTGGGCGATGTGGCGTTGTAGTGGCCAATAGTCGACCAGCAGCATAACAACTGGCAGCGTTACTAGCATCGGCTTCGACATAAGTCCGAGAGTGTATGTTATTAGTATGATTACATATAGTATTCTGCTTTTATTTTTCACCCACTCAATGTAAAGGAACAATGTCAGAAACCAGAAGAATGCACTTAGAACATCCTTCCTCTCTGCCACCCAAGCGACAGACTCGACGTGTAACGGATGAAGCGCAAATAAAGCCGCAACAGAAAAACTCTTCCAGGCAACATCTGTCACCCTGAATAAAAGAAGGAATAGTAGCAACGTCGTAGCGACATGAATGATAACGTTGGTGAGGTGATGACCGCGGGGATCCAGTCCGAACAATTGGACGTCCACAATATGTGACAGCCAGGTAATCGGATGCCAATTGGATGCGTATGTTGAAGTAAACGCCCAAGCTATGCTTTCTGACGTTAATCCGGACTTGACAAATGAGTTTTCAAACACATATACATTATCGTCATAGTTGATGAAATCACATTTTCCAACCTGCCAATAAACTACTATAGTAGCGACAATCAGGACTGTGCATGACAGTATTGCAGAACGCATGTGTCTATACCCTCATCAACATATGTAATTATTGCCGCTCATGTTCTACAAGATATTCGACAATTACACAAATAACAGGCGCGGTACTTGCACTTATGCCTACAAATAACTACAGGATAACTTCAGAGTTGAAATGATCAAAACATCATAAGCATAGACATTATACACATAAATTAGTCATCACCATCGGAACATATGCTTAACATCATCGCAGATGGATTTCCTCTTCGTAATACAGATCACCTCCTACAATTTTACAAGTAGGGACTGGCGCACCCATAAGTAAGTCGAGTAGATATGGATAGGGGAAAAAATGGAGATGTAGATCGAAGGTAAAAAGATACGGGCGTTGGCGAGGGACAATAATTATCAGACGTCGTTTGGCAACTCGCCGCAGTTCACGAATAGCGCTTCGCAGATCAACAACGTGTTCGAGCGTGTGCGCACAAATGACTGTATCGAAGACACTGTCTGCGAAAGGCAGGAGGCTAACCTGCCCGCAGCAATATGTTAATTGCCCTTCAAAGGGACCCTTAGGCGGGTTAATATCCAGCCCAACGACCTTCCTCCCGGCAACCCGGTCAAGCAAGCCCGTCAGATACCCCCGACCACAGCCAACGTCCAGTATTTTATCACCGACAACACGATCACAGATCAGGCGGACACAACTGGGGTGAAGATCAGTTTCTCTGGGCAGGTGACTGGAGGCCAACCGTTGATAGATTTCCGTGAGTTCCTTTGATGAAAGGTAAGAAGCCCTGCCTTTAAAGTTGGCAAACTCCCTCCACATAGGGCCCAGAACCAGGCGCATCAATGGCCACATCAGCAACTTGCTGTCGCGCAAAAAACTCGGCAGCAGATTATCCAGACAAAAATTGAGCCAGACCGTCGCGCGACGATCAAGAAGGCTCATAAACCTTCCCTTCGTCGAGAGACTCTACAATGTAGATCGGACGACGCTTGACCTCCTCGAAAATGAAACCGATATACTCGCCGATAATGCCGAGGAGCACAAGTTGAACGGCAAAGACAAAAGAAAGCAGAACCACAATCGTTGTGTACCCGGTAATGACATTGCCGAGCATTTTCATCACAACGGAATAGACTCCCACAATCACCGAAAACGCTCCACAGCCAATCCCTAGAAACAGCCCAAACCGCAATGGCAATCTGGAAAAAGTGGCCAGCGCACCGATCGACGCATTACATAACCGAAAAAAATTATATTTACTCTTTCCGGCAGCACGCAGCGGGGCGGTGAAAGGAATCGTCTTTTTAGGAAAACCAACGACTTGAATGATCCCCCGCAAAAAACGGGTGCGTTCTCTAAAATCTTTTCGCAAAAGGTCACAAACTCTTCTGTCGATCAGAAAAAAATCCGACGCATTAGGAACAAATCCCTCCGGCGACAGGACATTTATCAAACGGTAGAAAAGTCTCGAGCGCACATTTCCATACCAGGTTGCGCCAACCGTTTCCGTCCTGACCATGTGAACGATCAGATTGCCGTTACGATGTTCTTCGAGTAATCTGGGAATATACGAAGGAGGATGCTGAAGGTCTGCATCAAGGCAGATCACCGCTTGACCACGACTGGAGTCGATTCCTGCGAGCATCGCCGCCTCATGCCCAAAGTTGCGGGAAAGACTAACAATCCGCACTCGCGAAGAGTCAGCCAGAATTTTTTGCAACACACCAAGGCTACCATCGGTACTCCCATCATTGACGAAAATAACCTCGCAGGAGCAGCCAATGGCAACGAGTTGACGACTAACCTCCTCCCAGAAGATTGGCAAGACTTGAGCTTCATTGTAGACAGAGACAACCAGTGAGAAGTCAACGGTGGGAAGAGGGTTATCGGGAAAAACCTGGGACATTGCAGTCAGACAGATTGAGACTTACGCGTCAACCCGATATCCCCCTTAATTTTTGCTTTACGGATACTGGTGGAGAATAAGGTCGCACTCATTTACTGTCCGAACAATTCGCTGTCAAAAGATTTGATAAACTGGCCCGCCAGAACGTATTCTTTCGTCGAGCGCCGTTTTTTGTCACTTACCCCCGCCACTAAAGAAAAACAACTATTGGCTACACACATAAAAGCAACACATCGGAAAACCTATTTCGTTATGATATTCCCACCCCGAGACATATAAACACCATCGAGCCAATTGCCACCGTCAACCGGCGTACCATCAGCATATTGTGTAGAGAAAGACTGGGTAACTATAAATTTCAGGGTGGGATCAGCTTTCCACTTTAAAACCAAGTAATACTCCTGATTGAGACCAAGCGGCTTATCCGGGGAATCAAATTTTTCAAAATCAACCCGTTGGAGCAAATTCTTGATATTCATCTCCAACCCAAGATTCATTCCACCCATTGCATCGGTTGAGTTATCTAAAGGGGCAAATGTGGCAGGGTTGAACAGGTATTTTGCATCGCCGACTTCTGCAAACGGGTAGAAGTTATTTTCAATATAGAGCACTGTAAATCCACGATAAAGAGCGTTACAGTCGGAGAGAATGACTGCCCGCTCGCTCCTGGTTTTGTAATCGTTGTACCTTGGTATGGCAATGGCGGCAAGGACTCCTATAACAGTTGTAACAACAATAAGCTCAATAAGCGTGAAGCCTTTTTGCTGGTTTTTCTTCATGTCCAGGCTTCCTTTTGATCGCAAGAGATAAAAACTGACAAATATCTAGCAAAAGACATGCCCAGCGTTGGGACACACTCGCACGGCCCCTGCCGAGCGGACACCATCCCCTAGAATATAAGCAGGCTAGCGGTAGAGGGAGGGGTTGTCAAGGTTTACGGGGCACAAATCAGTGATCACTGATCGGTTAGGAGGTACGGGGCTCGAAAAACGGTATCGAGAGACAAAAGGGACGTCACAAAAAAGTTGTGCTCCGTGATCCGCAGGCAGGAGCAAAAAAAGGCCCGCCACAAGGGCGGGCCGAAGGCCAACGCAATTTCATAACAGCATAGCAATCGGTGAAAAACTGTCCGCTTCCCTCCATTGGGATTGCATTGAAACCCCTCCTCCGGCATTTCATAACAATCCTCCGTACCCATCACAAAACAGTCCCTCCTGGACATGACAGTGCATCAGCGGACGTCGTTCTTCAGACGAAAAAAGCGTTAATCCTCCTTTCTCCGACAATGACAATCTGCATTGGCCATAGCTTGTTTCTTCACCCTCACCCCAACAGACGCAAACCTCTCCGTTGGGGTGGAAAGATGGTCAACGGCGATCAACCGCGCCCTCCTGCACAGCTCCTTCAACCCCATCCGACAGGCTCGAAAACTCGAATTTGCGCAGCGGCTGGCGTTCGCGGCTGGCGATGACCTGCCGGCCATCAACGAGCCTGACAAAAAACGTCACCCTCCCCCACTCCCCCGGTTTTTCCAGGACCACCTGCCCACCATCGAAGCCCGTGAAGACCAGCCGCTCCCCCAACCGGTCTCCCGGCTTGAGCATTTGCAGTTCGCCTCCGGGCGAGCAAAACACCGCGAGCCGCTCCTGCTCTGCAGCCTGCACCAGTTGCCAGCCATCGAGATCGGCAGCGCGGGCGATGGCAGGCGACATGGCGACCATTGACAACACCAAGACGATGAGCGAACGCAACATCACGCCCCCCTCACTTGCGCTGTCGCGGCAGTTCGATCGGCCGCCCGGAGAGAAGATCGGCACGACGGATCTCCTTGCGAACATGATCAATATTCACTTCCCAATCATATTGGGACTCGACCCACGGAATGTACTCCAGGCCGCGGCCACCGGCGAGGTTGGTGAAGGAGGTGGCGTTGATGGCGACCCGGCCGGGCTGACGCTCGGAACATTCGATCATGATTCTGGCGTAGAACAAGCCGCCCTGCGCTTTGACATACGCCGTCAGCGGCGATGCATCGGCTTTCACGGGGATCTCCACCCGTCGCCGGTAGCCGTGTGCCGGCGCTTCGGTCATCATCTCGAAGAATTCGTGCTGTTCGACGACCAGGCCGCTCTCGTCGTCGGGCGTCTCCAACACCAGGCGCAGCTTCCCCGGCTCGCCCTCCACGACAAGACGGAGATCGGTGTGCCAGTCCCGATCGGACGAACTGTACTGAAAACCGGCGAGCCGGGCCTCGTCATGCACCCAGCGACGCTTGATCAGGTCGAACAACGAGACTTCCCCCGAGCTCTTGCCGAAAGTCATGTTGTGGATAACGACGAAGGCGGGCGGGGCGAGTTTGCGGACACGGAAGACGACCGGCTTGCCGGGCTCGAAACCTGGGCCGTGGGCCTTGTCGGGTTTGACAGAGTTGAAAATTCGTTCACGATTGTATTGAAACCGATATTGGTAGCCATCCTTTTCAACCCCGTCCAACCCCAGCAGTTCCCCATAGGATTTGGCCACAAAAAGGCCCTGGCCGTCGGTTTTCACTTCAATTTTAGGAAACTCCCTGTCCGCGGGAGCCCCGGCGACACGAGCAGAGAGCATGACCGTTGCATCCTTCACTGGCACTCCTTCAAGGTCAACCACCTGTCCATAAAGAATGATGTCATTGTTCAGCGCCTTGCTTAAAGCCTCAAAAACCTCCCGTTGCCGAGGGGACAAGCCTCGAGGGGATTCCGCAGAACCTGCCGACCCAATGCTCAGAAACAGCAATAACAGCCAAAGGCATTTCAATCCTGCTCCGGAGAGAGCACTTTCCCCCGGACCATTTCCCTCTGAGGGATTGGGAACTTTCTCAAATCTGCCGCCCATTAAGTTACCTCTCCGCCTCAAAAAACTGTGCATTTCCCCTCCACTATCTCCAAGACCGCCCCAAGGACATGTCATCAACGAGGCGACTCCAATAATTCTGTTCAACGATGATATCCGAACGAAATTGACGACTATGGGAATAGCGTTTCTCATTGTACCCGAAGGAGAAAAGGTCGACGGCGGCATCAAACACCGAATCAGCGTCTCTCACTGCACCGAGAGCCCTCGTTCTCGATTGAGCACAGAAAGAAAATGCCTCAAAAGAGTCTCGCGGCAACTGCAGAAACCGGCGCTCCCCTGCCAAGGGGATAACCTTCGAATCCTGATAAAAACCAACGGCAGGAGGCGTCGGCGGATATGTTTCCAAATCCCCCTGGTAGCCATAACCTTCAGAGCCATCGGGACGCGTCAGATTGTTGTATTCCCACGTGGGCTGCTGCAACGTATTCCCCACCAACGCATAATCTGACAGGTTATAGTAATTGATAGTCTTCTGTGCCCTCCCTGTGACTTCTTCCAGGTAGGGGCGCCCCGAAACCGAATCAGGATATCGAGCCAGAATGTCTGGCGTGCGCAATTCAAACGACCTTAGACCCGGGGAAAACTCTTTCTGCTCATACAACCCAGCCGATAACGCCGCCTGGCTGGCGACATAGGTATGCACCAGTCCCAGAGCGCCAAGCCGCAGGGCTTCGCCGGCGACCACGTTCCCCTGGCTGTGCGCCAACAGCCGCACCTTGCCGGCATGCTCTCCCTGCAGCCGCTCCAGAACCCCCTTGAGCGCCGCGGCCGACTGCCAGGCGATGAACTCGCTGCGATCGTAGTTGACCAGGAAATCCCAGGACGGCAGGGTCCGGCATGGCCAGTCGAACAGGCCGACCTTCCCCCGGTAGCCCTGCCACCACAAACGCTTGAAGACCGTCTCCGCCCAGCGCCGCTTCTCCCACGTCTGCATGTTCCAGCCATGGACGAAAAGGACGTAATCGCTCCCCTCTGGCCGATAGTGACCGAACCGTGAGGCCCCTACGGCCATCCCTTCGGGATTGACCGCCGGCCGGACCGGGGCGTCCTCCCCTTCCCCCGCCAGCGAGACGACGAAGTGATCGTAGAACCAGGATGGGTCGACCAGTTCCAGCTCGATCTGTCGAGTTACGACGGGAAGCCCCTGGTAGCTGACCGTCAACACGAGTCGCCCCTTGCCGGGCATGCGTCCTTCAAACAAAAAGTAGTTGTTTTTGTCCGCCTCGATCTTGTCAGCAGGTAAAACTGCCTGCAGCTTTCCAACAGCCGCCAAGAGTCTAAGCATAATCTGCTGATCAGGCTGATCCGGCGTCGACCCGTTCCCCGGAAGCCCCAGGTAGCCGTCGGAGAGGTTGACCGCCGGGAAGAGATTGAGCATCGGTTGTACCTGATCGTCGGCAGTCAACAGCTTGACCGAATAGGTCAAGGCCCCGGGGCGCGCCGCAACGCCGAGCCGGATGTGCAGCCGGGCGAAATCCTCCAGGTCGCGCCGGCAGGCAATGATGGCATCACGGCTGTCGTCGCCGCTTGCGGCATCGTCCTCGACCGGCAGACCGTCTTCTTCGTGCTGGTAATCGTGATCGTTGTTGACCCAGAACACGGCGCTTTCATCGCCTGCCGACTGGAAGTCGATGACGCGGTCGCGGTTGCCGTCCACGGCCATATCGATATCCAGCACCGTCAGGGGCAGCCGGTCGGTCACCGCACCGCCGTCAACCGGGAAGAAGGTGGCAGTCAGCATATCGCCCTGAATACCGGCGCTTTCGGCAAGCCCTTCGAGATAGAGCGGGATGATCGCCGGAAACGCACTCACCGGTTCGGGAGGATCGCCCGGCTTGAATTCGACCCATTGGTCGTTTTTCCGATAATAGATGCGCAACCTGGCCGGAGCATTCGCCACGACCTGCCAGCTGCCGCCTCGGCCGCCGCTGTCGTCGATCTGCAGCCAGGCCCGCTTCAATTCGTCATCAGCTTCGACGATCGACGGTGTGGCGGCGTCCGGGAGAGTTTTGGCCGGGTCGGCTTCCTTTTCGTCGAAATCACTGTTAAGGAGCACAAAGGCTCCAACCTGGTCTTCGACGGCATCGGGAAGCCCGTCGATGCGCAGGTCGACGGCCGCGGTCCGCTGCAGCAGGGGGATTCTGCCGCTATAGATCGCGTTGGCCTCGCCGACATTGTTGAGCAGGACCTGGAGCTCATAGTTGGCCTTGGGGTCGAACCAGTAACCGGCCGGGAAGGTAACCGCTGCCGCTCCCGACGTCCCTGCCGGCAGCGTATCCCACAGCTCGCCGTTGCGTAGCAGCAGCACCTGGGCCTGATTGGCCACATAAGCGACCGGCTCGATGACAAAACCGAAGGACAGATCGCGTTGGGCGATCCCTTGCGCATTGACCAGGGCCGTGACCGCGGAAGGCACCCGGACCGAAGCCCCCCAGACTGGAACCGTGCGCCGCACCGGACCGATGGCGACCTCCACAGCCGGCTCGAGGCTGCCACAGCCAGCACAGCTATTGATGAGGCGCGGCAGGGTTCTGAGTGCCGCCGACTCGATGGCGACATCGTTGAGGCCGGCCGGCAGAGTGACGTCCGTCTGGTAGAGCCAAGGCAGTTCCTGGCTGTTGTTGAGAGGCGCTGCCCGCATCGCCGGGCGGCCGGCAACGGTCACCACAGAGGGGGCGGCCAGCGAGAAGGCGCCGCTGCCGGCTACCAGGTTGCAAACCCGGGGAGAATCCGGGCAGCTTCTCACATCCCCGCCGATGGCGACGACCGGAGCTTCGGCGAGCAGATACGATTTGACCTGCAACAACCCAGCACGATCGGCCGGACGGGCATCGACATTGCGACCGGACGCGTCGAGACGCTGCTGATAGTTGAGAACCAGGCGGCTCTCCGGCGGAGACGGTTTCGTGCAGGATGCGAACGGATTGCTGTAATGCACCCAACCAAACCTCTGCTCCGCGCCATTGCCGGCAAAGGTCGCGGTCACAGGATAAGCGGCATACGGCACGCCACCCAGGACGACCCCGGACAAAGCACCTCCATCGGAGCGACTGACCACCTGAACCTGAGCCGCTGCGGCACACTCGCCGTAAACCGGGGCACGCTGCCGGCAGAGCGTGTCGCCAAGCAGAACGGCATTGCGCTCCGCTTCGGCCAGCGCGGGCGGATTCTGGCAACCGGAGGAGGCAGCGGGCTGCACCGCCCCGGCGGTGAACGTCACCGGGTGATTGGCCACGGCATTGCCAAAGCGATCCTTGAGCAGCACCAGGGCATCCCCTGAATAGCTGAACACTTCGCCGCGCAGATTATGACCGTAGGCCCTGGTCTGCTGCGGGTCGGGAAGGCCGGCAAAGCCGAATACCGCGATCGGCGCCGACAGGCTGGCCAGAGAGCCGGAGAGCAGCCGGGCATCGATCAGATTCTCGCCGGCCAGATTCGCCTGCCGGTCTCCTGAGCGGACAAACACCACCGGATTGGCAGCCGTCTGCTCTCCCGGAACGAAACGGACCCGGGCCAGACCGTCGCGGCCGCTGATCACCGTGAGCGTCACAACCCGCGACGCAGGCTGCTGGCGGTCATCGATGAACCAGCCGCCACCGCTGCGCACGGTGAAGGTGACCAGGGCTCCGGAAACCGGCACCCCGGCGGCATCACGGACCATGGCCATCACCGGACCTGGCAACTCTTCGCCGGCCGTAGCCAGGCGCAGTTCTGGCGGGGTCACACCAACCAGCGTAAAAGCCTGGAGGGGATCCTCGTTGGGTGGGCCGTTGAACGGCTCGGACAGGATAGCGGCGACCTCCGCCGGCCAATCACGGCGCCCGAGAACGGTTTGCCCCCCGGCGAGACCTCCCGAGAGCATGTAGCCGGCTTCTCCGGTTGCCGGGTTCTCCTTGAGATAGCCGATACCGCGCCAGGCATGGAATGTCACCGGGGATGAAGGTACGTGCACGCGCAGACCGTCATTGACGGCCGCCAAAATGTCAGTCACCACCGCTTCCTCAAGGGGCAATCCCGGCAACAGAGCGGCTGCGTTGCCGGCATCGATGGTCAGGATTGGCAGCCCCCCTCCCCTGACCAGTCCCAGGAGCCTTGCCGTCGACATCGCCTCCACGGCGAATTCATTCACGAAGAGCCGGTGCTCGTGGACCGATCCGGACAGAGCCGACAACTCCATGAACGCTTTCACCCTGGCCGGTTCCGCCGCCACCCTGGGGACGGCAGAGACTCGCCGCAGGTCGGCATCGATAAACAGCCCCTCCCATTCGGCCGACAGCAACACCCCCGCCAGCTGTTCGGTCCGCAGCATGCCGCCGACCCGGACGCAGGTCGGGAAAGGGCGCGCCAGAGCAAGGTTGAACAGATCGCCCAGAGTGGTCTCGTCGCGATCCCAGGCCGCGACATAAGCCAGCGCGCTGCGGAACAGGCGGTCTGTCGCCGGGCTTGCCGGTGCACCGGGAAGCGGTGGGAGTGCGTTCTGGGCGACGATGCCGAGCAGCAGAGGATAACCGGCTGTGACGCTGTCGCTGCCGGCAAGCTGTCCCGCCGGGCCGAGAAAACCGACCGTCAGGTCGAAATCGTCGCCTGGGGTCAACCCTGACTGACCGACGGCCCGCGTTTCCCCATCGACAAGCAAGGCGGGCCGTAACCGCACCAGGTAGGGCGGGGTATTGTCCAGGCCGGCCCAGAGGTTGATCGTCTCCTGGTCGGCCACCGTTTCCGGGAGATAGCCGATCATGACTTTGCGGTTGGAAAGCTGGGGGAGCGGTATGGTCAGGTCGAACAGGGTCTCATCGCCGTCACGGGCGGAAAATCGCACCTGATGCAGCAACTCCGGGGGGAGGGCCGTATATTCGGCGGTCACGCCGACCTCCACGAACTGCAGCGAGGAAGGCAGGATACCAAGGGACGATGGTGCATGGCCGAGCGTGTGAAGTGTATCGGCAAAGCCCGCCCCGGGATGGTTTGCCGCCAGGAAGACTTCGCTCTCTTGCGCCAGGAGTTCGAGAGGCGTTTCCTCACGCGGCACGGCAAGGTAGTGATCGCGAAAGCCCTGCAGAGGGGATCCCTCCTGGGCGAACAGGTCGATGGCGTTGTCGGAGCCGTCCAGGCCGGTCTTGATGCTGGTATCGAGCGGCACCCAGATCTTCCCGGCCTCGTCGGCGACGATTCCGCGGTAGTCGGCATAGGGGACCAGGGCCTCGACCCACAGGTGTTCGATGCGCAGGTTGACGATTCGACCTGCGGCGTAGACCGGTTCGCAGGGGATTCCGGCCGACCGGTAGAAATCCAGCAACTGGTGGGGATCGGTGATCCCGGTCATGGCTGCCGCGCTGCGCAGATCGGGGAAGAATTCCATGACACCGCGCACATAGCGAGCAGGATAACCGCTGGCACGCAACATGGAGATGAGCAGGCTGGCCTGGTCGGCCGCATTGCCGCTGCGCTGGCGCAGCGTCTCCTCAGCGCCTTTCATGCACCCCCAGTACCATTCGGTACGGATATTGGTGCGCACCCAGTTGTAGATGGCTGCCGGATCCCAATGGATTCGGCCGGCATCACCGGCAATCTGCCTGATCTGTTCGACAATCGGCGCAGACAAAGGCGCTTCCGGGGTGGCAGCAAGGTCGGCAGGATCAGGTGCCGGACTGCTCGTCAAGCGATAGGCGGGGGTAATCCCCGGCGTGGCGGCAGGCAAACGCGCGGGCAGATTCGGCCGGGCATAAGGGAGCGCACCGACAATTTGCGCTGGACGTGACTCGACCAGTGGCGTTAGAGCCTCGCGCAGCTCGGCAAGCACCTCCCGGTCGATGACCGCAGCGCCGGCAGCCTGCCGCAACAGCGTCAACAGCCGGTTCATCTTCGACTGGTAGTGATCGACAGCAAGCCGGTGCCGCAGTTTTTGCTCTTCCCCCATCCCCCGCAAGAGCTCCCCTCTCTGCCGCATACGCTCGGTCATCAAAAGATGACCGGCCTGCAACTGCAGGTGCAAATCCTCAAGCTGCCCCTTTTCATCAACCCCCGGGGAGTTTGCACGGACCGACTCGATTTGTTTTGTGAGCGTGAGAATCTGCTCGACGGTATTTCGCAAAGAGCCCTCCAGGCCGGGCTGCTCCGCGAAACCCCTGGTGACTCCTCCTGCCAACTGCAGCAACAAGGCGGCGCACAAGGCCGCAAGCCATCTGGCCACTTTCCCTCCCCTTGCATCGCATCAGCCTGCACATGGCAAGCGCATAAAAAAAAACCGGGCCGCCAAAAGGTGGTTACCCTTGGCAGCCCGGCCGTCTTCATCAGAAACGAAGACCCGAAGCTTTCCGCCCTCCCCTCACGAGAAGTTTGGCTTTGCGGGAATCTATTAAATAAAAAGAAAACTAATGTGGGTAAATAAATGCTGAAAAAGTGATTGTCAAGCAGAATTTTTTCGGGAGGCAAAAAAACGGGGCCGGCACAAGGCCGGCCCCGCGGGTTCAACAAGATTGCAGAATTACTTCTTCGGCTGCTTCTTCTCTTTCGGCCAGTTGTTCAGGTCGTGCGCGATGTTGTGGCACTGACCGCATTTCGGGAACTTCTCGTGCATCGGGCCGTGCGGCAGGCCGTGGCAGTCGGAGCACTTGGGCACGGTCTTGTGCTTGTTGGCATGGCAGGTGACGCAAGCAATCTGGCTGTGCTTGGCCTTGCTGGCCGCCAGCTGGGCATTGACGTTGCCATGGCAGGAACCGCACATCTTCGAGGCGGTCGTCGGCGCATAGGCCAGTTCCAGCGGCTTGTGCGGCTTGTGGCAGGTCGCGCAGTCGGCCTGAGTCATCTCGTTGGAGTGCGGCTTGTGGCAATCGAGGCACTTGGGAATCGCCCCGTGCTGGTTGTGGCAGAAGTTGCAGGAGAGCTGGGTGTGTTTGCTCGGGTTGCCGGCCAGGTCGCGACCGGGGTTGCCGTGGCAGGAGACGCAGACTTCCTTCTGCTCGCCGGAAAGCACAACCTTCAGCGGCTGATGCGGATTGTGGCAGCCGAGGCAGTTGAACTTCTCCTGGAAGTGCGGCTGGCCCTCGTGGCAGTTGCTGCACTTGGGGATGTTCTTGGCCGACTTGGGACGATGCCCCTCGTGGCAGGCCAGACAATCGATGGCCGTCTTGTGCTTAGACCCGTTGGCCTCGATCTGCGCCGGCTGCACGTCATGACATTTGACGCAGTCGGCAGGGGACAGGGTCGGCTGAGCGGCCAGGGCCGAACCGGCAAAACCGGCAACCAGCAGAGCACCTGCCAGAATGCTCATCCACTTCTTCATCGACATGATTACGCCTCCTTGGCTTTGGTAAGAAAACGCCGTATCAACCCTGGCAGCACGCTGCCCGGAAAAAACACAGAATAACTGGAGATTTCTAACGTCACGAAGCCGGGAGTGTCAACAGAAAAAAGCCGGCCGGCAGCGAGTTTCCACCGCAGCAGCACCTCAGCCCTGCAGCAGCAGGCGTGCCACCTCGGCAATCCCGGGGAGAATGCGGTCCGCCGCAGAGAAATCCTGGCCGCGCGTCTGCGCCGAGGGGATCACCCAGCAGGTCAGACCGGCGGCCTTGGCGGCCGCCAGACCGCGCACCGAATCCTCGATCACCAGGCATTGCCAAGGCTCGCGGCCGCTGCGCTGAACGGCCGTCAGATACGGCTCCGGATCGGGCTTGGCCTCCAGGTAATCTTCCCGGCAGAGGATAAAGTCGAACAGGTGCAGCAGATCGGTGTCGGCATGGATCAAATCGAAGTGATCACGGCGCGAACTGGTGACGATCGCCATCTGCAGATAGGGCGCCAGCCGCTCGAGGGTCTCTCGTGCCTCCGGAAGAAGCAGTCGCCGTGACGCCAGCAGTTCGCTGTAACGCTGATTGCGCCAGTGGCGCAGCTGATCCATCAGGGAGTCATCCCCGGTGGCCAGCTCAAAAACGCTGCGCCCGGTCGCCAGGGAAATCGCGGCGAACTGCGCGGAGGTCAGATCGTAGCCGATGCGGGCCAGGGCATCGCGCGAAGCCTGGTAATAGAGCCCCTCGGTATCCACGAGCACGCCGTCGTTGTCCCAGAAGATGTATTCGCAGGTCTGTCGGGTCATGAATTCGAGACTACCGCAAAAAAGCAGCCGCCGGCAACTTGTGTTGCCGGCGGCGCTTCAGCATCTGCTCAAGACGAGGCTTGAATTACTTCTTGTGGCAGTCGCCGCACTTGGTCGGGCCGTTCATTTCCTGATGGCAGGTCTTGCACAGTTCCTTGTGGGCCTTGTCCTTGGTCACTTCGATCTTGGCCGGCTTGTCCTTGCCATGGCACTTGGCGCAGTCTTTCAGTTTATCCTGGTGAGCCTTGTGGTTGAAGGTGACTTTCCCCTGGGAAGCTTCGTAGGTCACCACATCGGCGGCGATGGCCACACCCACGCCCACGAACACCAGTACCATCAGCATGACGATCAAACGTTTCATCTCTCTACTCCTTTCTTTTCCCTGTTCTGGTTTGGTCGGCTCCGTGGAGCCTGCGAAATGCTTGATTATGTTATAGCCGGCTTTTTTTTGAAATACAGTGGACATCGTGTCGAATGTCGCTAGATGTCTATGTGATTTGTAATGATTTCAATTAATTGCCTTTGTCATGTCGGGTTAGCAATCCGTAGTTTTTTGTCGATTTACATCCTTTTCCGAGGCTGTTAGACTGCAGGTCATGGGACGGAGACCGATTGATATCACCCCGACCGTGGCTATAGACGGTGCGGCGCTCAAGCGGGTTCGCGAGGAGCAGAAGCTGACCCAGCTGTATGTCAGCAAGGTGGTCGGGGTCACCACCGACACCATCTCGCGCTGGGAGAACAACCGTTACCCGGCAATGCGCCGCGACAATGCTCTCAAGCTAGCCGAAGCCCTCGAAGTCAATCTCGAGGAGTTAATTTATAAGCCGGCCCCTCCACCGGAAACTCAACCGGCAACCTCCGCACGCCTCCCGTGGCTGGTGACCGGTGCGCTGACCGTGCTGCTGCTGATCGCCATCGCCCTGCTGGCATACCGCAACACCACCCCCTCCCCGGCCCCGGCGACAGTGACAGCCGAACGCCTTCTGCCGAACTCCGCCGCGCCGGGGACACTGATTCCGATACAGGTCCATCTGACCCACCGCGCCGAAAATACCGGCTTCATCCTGCGCGAATACCTGCCCAAGGGCTGGAAGCTGATCCAGTCGAGCCCGCCGGCCTCGAGCATCGACAACGACAGCGGCATCGCCCGCTGGATCGTCAAGGCAGGGGACAACCGGGAGCGGATCGTCTATCTCGCCCAGGTCAACCACCAGGCCAAGTCAGGTAATGACGGTGTGTTCCAGGGAGAGGTGGTGGCCGGATCCGGCGAGGGGCAGGCGGTGCCGACCCAAGGGGCGGGACGAATTGCCGTCAGGCCCTTCCACTGGGCCGATCAGAACGGCGACAAGGTCATTGATGACACCGAGATGCTGCAGGCGTCCTACACGGTTGACGAGATGAGCGGGGTCCACATCGACTGGCTGGAACTGGAACGTCTGTGGAGTGCCGGTGGCTACCGGTGGCACGACACCCTGCAAAAATTCGTGCCGGCAAAACCCCTCGAGTCCAGCACCCCCCCAAAGAAGCAGTGACCGTCAGGATCGCCCTTTCCCGCAAAAGACCGCCAGCAACCAATCCGCTCCCGATCAACCTCGCTCAAGAGGCAAGCAGCGGCCCGCGCCTGCCCTTCCGGCGAACCGGCTTTATCAGTGCCCCAACTCGACTTCCGCCAGCAAGCCGGCTAGGTGGGCGCGGATCTCGTTGCTGGTGCCGAGGGTGGCAACCTCCCGCCAGGCTTTTTCGGCCAAAGCCTGCGACAACCCGGAGAGGAACGATTTGGTGCGGGGGATGTAAGGCGCCGGCATGGAGAATTCGCGCAGTCCCATGCCGAGCAGCACCATGAGGTTGAGGGGGTCGGTGGCCATCTCGCCGCAGAGGCACAGGCTCTTGCCCAATCGTCCGGCCACGCCGGCCACTTCGGCAATCGCGTTCAGGACGGCGGGGTGCAGCGGATCGTAATACTTGCTGACCAGCGGGTTGTTGCGATCGGCGGCCAGCAGGTATTGAATCAGGTCGTTGGTCCCCAGGGCGAAAAAATCGACCTCGTCGGCCAGGCGCTCCACCAGACGCACCGCCGCCGGCACCTCGATCATCACGCCGATCGGCAAGTTCGCCTGATGCGGGATTTTCATGCGCTTCAGGGCCTGGCGGGCCTCGGCGATCACCTCATGGCAGGCGCGCACCTCGTCGAGGCTGGAGATCATCGGGAAGAGCAGCCGTACCGGCCCATGCTGGCTGGCCATGAGGATCGCTTCGATCTGGGTGCGGAAAATATCGCGGTTGTCGAGGGAAACCCGCACCGAGCGCCAGCCCATGAACGGATTATCCTCCAGCGGGGGGGCGAAATAGGGGAGCGCCTTGTCGCCGCCGATATCAAGGGTGCGAATCGTCACCGGTTGCCCGTCGAATCCGGCCACCACCCGGCGGTACAGCTCGAACTGGTCATTGCGATCGGGGAAGTCGCTGCGCGCCATGTAGGGGAATTCGGTCCGGTACAGGCCAACCCCTTCGGCTCCGAAGCGGCGGGCCACCTCGATGTCGCTGATCAGGCCGATATTGGCGCGCAAGGTCACGCGCAGGCCATCGCAGGTCATCGCCGGGCGATCGCGATACTCGTCGAGCCTGCTCTGCTCGCGGCTCTGGTCGGCGATCAGCCGCCGGTACTCCTTGTGAATCGATGGCGGCGGATTGACGTAGAGCCGGCCGGAATTGGCATCGAGGATCAGTTCGTCGTCGGAGGCGACGCTCTTGGCGACGCCGCGCACCGCGACCAGGGCCGGGATCCCCATCGACTTGGCCATAATCACCGCGTGGGCGTTCTGCTCTCCGACTTCGGTGACGATACCGAGAATCATCTCCGGGTCGAGGCTGGCCATATCCGACGGCAACAGCTGGCGGGCGACCAGAATCCCCGGATGGCGGATCTGCAGCAGTTGGTCGGCGCCATCGCCCATGAGGTTGGCGAGGATGCGCCGGCCGATATCCTCCATATCCGCGGCGCGTTCGCGCAGGTAAGGGTCGTCCATGCGATCGAATGCCTCGACGTAGCCGGAGACAACCTTGCCGAGCGCCGAAGGGGCGCCGTGTCCACGCTGGATTTCACTGCGGATCTTCTCGAGGAAGCTGCGATCCTCAAGGATCATCAGGTGGGTGTGGAAGATCGCGGCATCGCTCTCGGAGAGCCGCTCGGCCACGCGCTTTTCCAGAAACAGCGTCTGGATGCAGGTCTTCTCGACCGCGTCATCCAGGCGCCTGAGCTCCTGGTCGATGTCGATATCGTTGTCGTGGAGGATATCGGCGAAGCCGAGACGTTCCTGGAGAATTACGGCACGGCCGGCAGTCACGCCGGGATAGGCGATCGTTCCGGCCAGGCTGGAACCGGCAGAGCTACTGGCCGGCGTTTCACGCACGACCAGTGACTGGCGGGCAACCGCCAGTTGCTCGGAAACCTGGCGCGCCTCCTCCTCCTTGAGGCGGATCGAATCAAGCAGACGGGCGTTGACCACGATGGAGGAGATCTGGAAGGCGATGGTCGAGAGGGCGCTGATCTCGTCCTTGGCAAACTCGCGCATGGCTCTGGTCTGCAGAACGATGACGCCCAGGGGGGAGTTGCGGTCGAACAACGGGATACCGAGAAACGAGTGGAACTTCTCCTCGCCGGTTTCCTTGAAGTAGCGGTAGCGCGGGTGCTTTTCCGGCTCCATGATGGCCACCGCGTGCCGCTCCTGGGCGGCCATGCCGGTCAGACCCTCGCCGATCTGCATGGTGACCTTGCCGACCGCCCGGCGTGACAGACCTTTGGTGGCACGCAGCCGCAAGGTCTGTTCGTCGCCGTCGAGCAGATAGATCGAGCAGACATCCGCGCGCATGCGCCTGGCCACCAGCGTGACGATGTTGTGCAACGTTTCGTTGAGATCGTGCGACTGGAGAATCAGCGCACTGATGTCTTCGAGGGTGGTGATGCCGATCGGGGCACTGGACTGTAGCATAGATTGTCCCGGAGGAAGAGGTGCCAAACAGGCAGAATGATACCCGAAAACAGCCGGTTTGGCGAGGCGGGATTTGGTTAATTCGCCGAGGGGCTGGCCGGTTGAGTGGTGAATCCGGGGATTTCTTCGCCGGCGAGGTAAAGGGCCCGGACATCGATCTCCCCTCCCCCGCTGACCAGCGCCTCCTCGACGGTGGCCAGCGTAGCGCCGGCGGGGAGCGACACGACCTGGAAACCGGCTTCGAAGCCGGCGTCGAGCTGCCCCAGGCGGCCGCGCCAGCCGAGAACCCCGGCGCCATCCCGGGTAGCGACGGCCAGCCAGTCGGCGGGGGCAAGCTCACCGGCGAACCAGCTCCGCGCAAAAGCCAGCTCCTCCCAGACCGACAGCGAGGGGCTGCTGGCCAGGCTGTCAGTCCCGAGGGCCAGCGGGACACCGGCGCGAAGGTACTCGGCCAGCGGCGCCTTTGCCGTACCGAAGCGGCTGTTGGAGCGCGGGCAAAGGACCACGGCAAGCCCGGAAGCCGCCACCGCCTCGACATCAGCCGGGCTGGCCTGTACGCCGTGAATCAGCAGGCTGCCGGCGGGAAGGCCCGAAGGAACGCAGGGGGCGGGGGACGATACGGG
>Ga0129297_10000012_pt1 | contig 130906 bp, 145 predicted proteins | sample I18A1metaG_FD_94708 | JGI IMG/M metagenome (GOLD analysis project Ga0129297, IMG submission 94708) | Lake sediment bacterial and archeal communities from Gulf of Boni, Indonesia to study Microbial Dark Matter (Phase II) - ​I18A1 metaG | ecosystem: Environmental > Aquatic > Freshwater > Lake >... | reverse complement strand
TTTCTTTGTGAGCTATGTTGAGAAGGATGGCATGTTTAAACGTCCTCACGTACTTGTTGGAACCATGCTTCTGCCCAAGGGCCCGGGAGACTGGCCGGGTCCATTCCCAGAAGGAAACGGAACTATAGCAACAATAACATTTAAAGCAATCAAACAGACTGTTGAGCCTGAGCCTTCGGCAAAATGTACATTGGAATTTATCGAGGTAAAATTGATAAGCGTTTTAAACGAAAAATTACGATATAATACAACTTCAGGCTTTTATCAGATACCTCCGCTACTTTATCCGGTTCCTGCTTTCATCTATGAACCAACTATGCTAAGCGTAGGCGAAATAGTTCTATTTAATGCATCTGAAAGCTACGACCCAGACTACGAAATAAGCGTATATTCGTGGGACTTTGGAGATAGAACAATTATCAACGCAACAGAACCAGTTATTGCCCACGTGTACGGCCAACAGGGTACATTCAATGTGACATTAACCGTCACAGACATTGACGGATTGTCTGCAAACATAACTAAAACAATATCGATTGGCTATTATAAAGAGTTAACCGTCGGCATTGATGTGGGCTCAATACACTTCGCTGGAGAATCGGCAGACGTTTATATACTGACTTCGGACTTCGGCAGAAGAATAGATGCAACCAGCATTAGAGCACTGCTTTACTACAATGGAAGTCTGTTTGCTAATCTAACAAATCTTACCCAGCATGTTTCCACTGGACTATATAGGATCGCTTACCAGATTCCTGCATATGCCATGTCGGGTACTTACACTTTAGTAGTTGAAGCAGAGTGCTACTCGATTAAAGGAACAAACCTTAAAAGCTTCTTAGTCAGCCTGACCTTAACGGAAATTAGTGCAAAACTCGTCGATATTGAAGGAAACATTGGAATAATAAACTCAACCTTGGGAACGTTGAGAATCGACATTGGAAAATTAAATGCTACTATAACAAGTATTAATGGAAACGTCGTAACTATATCAACAACTTTGGGAGACGTTATCGTGAAACTTGGTGATGTGCAATCAATGGCAACTACGACGCTATACGCGACATCCATACTTTCAGCGATAGCAGTAATCCTAGCATTAGCCATTCTGATATTCATGAGGAAAATAATATTCTTAAGGAAAAAGTAAAACCACCCTCTTTTTAAAATGGATAGCAATTTTTTAGAGAATCCTTAAAAATGTATCCTACGTGACTTAGGGTTAAACGTGTGAACTAGCATGGAAAATACTGAAAAAAGTAGGGAGTCAACAAAGCATCTAATCATAATCAGCGCCTTCATGGGATTTTTAGGCGCGATAAACTCAACAGTGATCGGATTTTACATTCTTTCTACGCTCTTAAACCTAATCCAAATCTCTAGTCTAATAATTCAAGGCTACATTTTTACACCGATTATTGGTGTAGTTACGGCTTTGTTCATTTACGGAAGTTGCTTAATACTAAAAAATAGAAACATAAAAAAGGGAGCGAAAATAAATTTCACATGCGGACTAATTTTGGCCTTTTTATATGTCTATTATACCTACTTTTCTCAACCGTTGCGGCTTCTAAGCTGGCTGGCCCCCGGCGGTATACTGCTTATTATACCGCCAATCCTAAGCGGAATCATTGGAAGAACCGCATCTGGTTAACAACTTGCACTTAGACGAGTTAGTCCGTAGAATCAGACATTTATTTTACACAAATATCGCGATAACTTAAAACATGGCCATCGCTTCAAAATTTCGTGGCTGTTTTAAGCCCTAAAAAGTTCGGCAAAAATTGCCTTTTTCTACATTTAGGGATTTTAGAATCGTGTTGGACTGAGCTGGCTTGTTAACGCTTTAAATGCTTTGAGACAATTATGTATAGTTGGTTGCGGAGAACTTCGCCTGTCAGATTAAACCTCTGCAGTTTTCTAATCTCTTCCGTCAACTCTTCATCCTGTAAAACTTCGGTTATCCACTTCTCAAAGTCTCCGCGGTAGAGGTGAAATTCTAGAGATTTAACGTTCACTTCATTTATTTTATCCATAAACTCCTTCAGTGAGGAGGCGCTTTCGCCGGTGTAGTTTCCGATGGAGGTGAAGAAGTAAAAGGCTTTTTCCCTTGGAACTGTTTTGAGAAATTTTGAACTCATTTCCTCTTTCATGGTCTGTGTTCTCCCATTTTATTGCATGTTTCCTCTATAGATGTTAACTTTTTAGGGTTAGCAACTATTGAAAATTGAGTTTCCTTAAACTTCTTTGTAACAATTGATGTGCGAACTCTTAAAACTCCAGGCAGAGGAGCAACTGAATTAGCTATAAAATTGTGTAGGTTTTCTTGAGTTTCCGCGACAACCTTCGCTATTATTAGGAGCTCTTCTGAGAGGGACGTGTAAACTTCTAAGACTTTGGTTGCCTCGCATAGTTTTTCCGCAACTGTCTCGCTTATTTTGGGGTCTGTGTAAACTGTCATTATTGCCGTTATGCTTTTCGCTCCAGCCTTTTCCGCATCTATCACAGCCATGTACTTCCTGATTATCCCGTACTGCTCCATTCTCTTTATTCTGTCGTAAACTGTTGAGTGGGCTATCCCTAAACGTTTACCAATAGATGTGTAGGTCTGCCTCGCGTCTTCCTGCAAAGCTTCCAGAATTTTTAGGTCTGTGACATCTAAAGCTAGAGCATTGTTTTTGAGCTTCAACTCCGCCTCTGCCTCTTACATTGATAAGTGCTTGTGTTTGAATTTATTATTTGTTGTCGGAAAAATGTAGAAATTCCTCTTTCTTTTCGTCAAAATTTTACTTCGACTTTTATTCCGACTCTTACGTAAATTTGTAGGCAATGAGTCTAATTATCTACAATTTTTCAATTTTAAGGATAGTTTTCCTACATTTTTGCGAACAAACTGACAAATAAGTTTAAATTTATGGTTAGCGCAATAGAATATTGTTCTAGAAGATTCTAACAGAAAAGGTTTGAGGTGAAAAGATGAGGATGCCCAGAATTTGGGAGATTCTGAAAAAATTTAAGGATTTATGCAACTTTCGCGGCTGGAAAACCTCTGAAAGCGAAGACTGGATTGAAACTGATGATAAATATCACAACTTTCTATATGCCAGAGATGTTCATCCTTCTTCCTTTAAAAGAATAATTTCAAACAGAGAGTGTGTGGTTCGGGAAGGCCTATCCTATCGTGTTGTCGAGGCATCCTACACTGCATGGCTGTTCTCGGAGACGCCTCCTGAAACTTTGGTTAAAACAATCTTTGAGAATCCAGACTTTTATAGGAGAGTAGCCCTCTACGACCTAAGTCCCTTATTGGAAGGAAAAAACCTATGCGTTAGACTTAACCATACAGACAGCCCTGTTTTTCAGGAGTTTGAGAGCTTCCTCAAAAATGAGCTGAAAGTTAAGGTTAAATCAATTTCTAATTCCGAATTAGCTACGGAAAATTACAATATCACGGAGCTAGCTTAATTATGAGCTGAAATTTCAAAGGTTTGATAAAGGAAACGCTCTAAAATACCTGTTTGTGAAGGCAAAATGTCCCAAGATGTTGACAAAATAAAGAGGCTTGTCGCGTTTAAGAAAAAACTTGAAAAAAGAGTTGAAGAACTGGAGTCAGAACTTAGAGAACTGCAAACAATGCTTGAAACGGTAAACTCGGTATTGCTGGAAAAGGGGTTCAAACGCGCCGAAATAGCAAAGGCACCAGCTGTGACGGAAACTTTGCCTTTAAAAGAAGAGGCAGAAGAATCTAAACAGTATTATCCTACCCCCACGGTAGAACACGAGAACATTATTGCATTAAAGGCGACTAGTGGCGAAATTCTTGCAAATCTTTATCTTAGCGAAAACTCCTTACGCGTGGTGCTTGCTGAAGACAAGGACTTTAACGTTAACACCCCGCCGTTCACCCAGTTTCTCATTGAAAGAGTTTTAGCGAAAATGCAGGAAAAAGACAGTGAATTAGCAAGAAGTGGGCAAACGCCTCCGGATAAGGTTTTCTCTTATGAAGTTGTTCAAGACGGTGACGCAGTCCGCGAGATAGTTATCAGAAATGTTGACGCCGACCGTTTAAGGGAGCTCAAATCAAGTATCCGCTGGACATTAGAGAAAATGTATGAGAAGATGCAAAACCAGAGTTAAAATGCGCTTTAGACAAAGCCTCATCGTCTATCAAAGTAGATGTTCTTGCCTTTGGCTGATATCGGGATACCCATAGCAACTGTTGCCTCAGAAAGCATTTTTAGCTTCATAGCAGCCGTGCCAGCGCGATACATTATGCGATTATCAACGTTTAACAAGCTTGCAGTTTTTGCAGCGGAGCCCAAGGCTATTCCAAGGTCTAAAGCTTTGAAAAGACAGGTTGGACCAACAAAATCTTTCCCAAGTTTTTTCTGGGCTTTTTCAAATTCGTTACAATCCTTGAAGCCGCATGACCCACAATTTAACCCTATGCTTCTGCTTCCCCTAACTCCAACTAAAACAACCGCTTCCGAATCCCGAACATTCTTCGCATCTCGCTTAAAACTTTCAATTTTTCGCTCTTCAGCTATTTTCTCCATCTTATCTGCGATACGATCTTTATCTTCGCCGTAAACAATCAAAGTTAGAATGTCATCTATGCCCGATGTTTTTGGAGCAGTTCTGGCAGCTATCAACATGAATTTAGCCGTTTCCAAAACTGCCTCTTTTTCTCCGTTCTTACTTTCAATTAATGATGGACTCATTTTCATCACTCACTCTAATTATAGAATAATCCTTTTAAATGTGCAAAGTCAGTATAAGAATTTTAAGTTGTAAACTGTTGTCAAGGGAAAGATATCCTCAACAGATTTAATATTTCATTCAAATGACCCGTGTATATTCCCGCAGCCAAGAGTGAAACACCTAAAAGAAGTAGTAGCGCACCTATAACTCTACGTTCCTGAATATCCATATACTCCCTATCCTAAATGCTTTCTCAAAACAGCTTCAATATACTTCTTCGAGACAAGTCCAACAATTCTATCAGCTTCTCTTCCGTCTCTTATTATCAGCATAGTGGGGATGCTAAAAATTTGGAAGCGTTCAGCGGTTTTCGGGTTCTCGTTAACATTGAGTTTCCCGATAAGAACTTTTCCAGCATGTTCCTCTGCCAACTCTTCAATTATCGGGGCTAAGGCTAGGCATGGAACGCACCACGGAGCCCAACAATCAATTAATGCTAGCGAGTGTTTATTGACTATTTCGTTAAAGTTTGAATCTGTTACGCGAATTGGTTCTGTGCTCATTTCGTGCCATTTCTCCTTCAGTTCCGTGAATTCCATGAGTTTCTTTTTTCCGATACGCTTCAGTTCTTCATCCCCTCGATATAAACTGTTCGTGTCCATCGCCCATTCTCTTTCATCTACCATGTTTTAAAGAGTTTTGTAAAGCCTTAAGTCTCCTGTAGGCATCGTTTGGGTTTGAAATTTCTGTCGCCAGCTTTTCAAAAGGGCATATCTCCGTTCTGTTAGCGCCAAGTATGTTTTCAACCAAGCCTTCCCATTCATGGTAAACCATGTTTTCTTCGAGCACTGCTTTAGCCTTTTTACTTAAGATTACTGCGTAAACTGCCTTAACTTTCGCATAAACGCATAGCAGCGCAATAGCTTTTCCCGCAACCATATCAGCAACCGAAGATCCTTCAAGCATGCCTCCAAGTTTTTCAATTGCTTCTAGAAAGCCGGAAATCCCATGCGAAGCAGTCTCAAAAAGTATGTTGCCGCTCTTTACGATGGAAAGTGTTAGACTCTTTTCGCTAAGCCGTTCTTTAGCGATTTCTAAGTCCTGCATGTTCGCTTCAATTGGCAATGGTGAACCGCCAAAACATTTATCGATTTTCTATCATAAATAGCTGGCTTTCTGGCATATGGACAATTTCCCATGCAAGCTCTTTATTTGAGACGCCTTCTGAAATTTTATTCGTTAACATCCCTATTATTTTTGGATTAACTGACACTTTCAGTGCTTTATCTGAATTTTGAAGTTCGAAATATACGGTTATTCCTTCTTGTGATTTTTCTATTCTTAATTTTTGATTTCCAATGGTACAGTGGGTTGTAACCTGGATGCCGTCGAGAACACACGAAAAAGGGGTTAAAAGAGGAACTTTCGCAGTTGCTTGTAATGTACTAATTTTTCTAGGGTTTGTGTTTAGGATTCTTTTAGCGATTTGTCCTATTCTGACTCCAATTACTAGGTAAGGACCTAAATGTCCATGAAAATTTGCAGCTTTTTCCATCAAGGCTACTAAATCCTTATCTGTCTTTGAATCTACGGTCTTCATTTTTACACCTTTTGGGAGCTAATTCTTAATGAAAGTGCCTTTATCAACATGAGACCGATGGAGCCTCCAATGACACCACCTGCAGCGTGCAATACTACAAAAAAGATCAGACCTCCAAATATTGTTGTTAGAAAATTCGGATCCATGAAGAGATTTCCTATTATAACGCCGGCAACCGCCGCCGAGGCTATGGATGAAAAAAGCAGGCTGACTACGCTTAAAAATGATCGCTCTAGACAGTTTCGATGCCCAATAAGTCTTGTCAGAACATCAAAGACTACACTTGCGGCTGTGAAGCCTAGAAATTGGGCGGCGTACGGGTTAAGCATCAAAGTTATAATTGTAGTAATTATTCCTGTTATTGTTATGGCCCCAAATTTTCTAACCCACCATAGAATTAGCATTAGTAAGATAACGCCAAGCATGTCGCAGAAGAACGGCATGTGAGTTAGTCTCCAAAAAATTGGGGCAATATATGCACTTAGCACACCCCATAGGGCGGCACACATGACTATTGCAGCAATGTCTTGACTTTTGAAGTACGCCATGGTAACACCTTTTGGCATTGTAGTGTTACCACGATTCACTCATAAAAGCTTTATGATGAATTTCTCTACTTATAATGGGAGATCCATGACTAGAATAGTTCGTGTGGGAGTGACGTTTCCCCCAGACTTACTTAGGGATTTTGATGAAATGATTAGTAAAATGGGATATGAAAATCGTTCAAAAGCTGTTCAAGATGCTGTTAGAATGTTTGCCTCTGAGAAGAAGTGGCTTCAGGAGGAAAGGGGCACTCAAGCTGGAATTTTAATGGTGCTTTATGACCATGAGGTAAAAGGACTGGAAAGCGCACTAACAGATGTACAGCATCATTACGCCCACACAATCTGCTCAACAATGCATATTCACTTAAGCGAACGTGAATGTCTAGAAGCCATAGCAGTGAAGGGCGATGCCGCTGAAGTTCGTCGACTAAGCGATGAACTAACAGCAAAAAGAGGAGTAAAGATGCTTAAGGCGATGCTTGTTTCAATATAGCCCTTCTAATTTGTTATCTCAAACATTTTTTCTAGCGCTTTTCGGGCCTGTTTTGCTATGGACTCTTGAACGGTAACTACATATTTCTCTTCCTTCAAGGCCGTGTAAATTCTCTCAAGAGTATTCAACTTCATGTTTGGACAAACAGCATCCTCATACGCTAAAATAAACTGTTTTTCAGGATTATCCTTTTGTAAGCGGTGTAAAAGTCCCTCTTCAGTAGCCACAATAAATGTTCCTGCGTTATTTTCCCTTGCGTGTCTGCACATTTGCGATGTGCTCCCAATGAAATCTGCTACATCCCGCATCTCAGCATTGCATTCAGGATGAACCATGACAACAGCATCCGGATGCTGCATCTTAAGCACATGCACATCTTCAGGCTGGAAAAGCAGATGGGTTGGGCAGAAACCCCTCTCAGGAATTGGAATAATCGTTTTTCCCGTCTTTCCTTGGACGTATTCAGCCAAGTTGTGGTCAGGTCCAAAAAGCACAGTTTCAGCATTCAAAGACTCTATGACTTCAACAGCATTTGCCGATGTGCAGCATATGTCACAGTAGGCTTTGGCTGAGGCTAAGGTGTTCACATACAAAACCAAGGGCACAAGGGGATAAAGCACTCTCCACCTCTTAATCTCATCCACGGTGAGCATCTGCGCCATCGGACAACGCGCGCCAGGACTAGGCAGCAAGACCTTCTTGTCAGGGTTCAGTATTGCTGCTGACTCAGCCATAAAATCTACCGCTGAAAAAACTATGATTTCCGCCTCCTTTTCTTCCATGGCTTTTCTGCTTAGCTCTATGCTGTCGCCAACGTAGTCTGCAATATCTTGGATTTCTGGCCTCTGATAGTTGTGAGCCAAAATTATTGCGTTTTTCTCCTTTTTCAGCCTAGCTATTTTATCGGTAAGATTCATGTTTTCGCCTTGATACATTGTGAAAGTCTTCTAAATGCACGGAAGGATATATGCCTTTTTTTTCACTTGCTTCTTAAAATTGGAATCCCTATTATTCGAGTCAAAATAAAAGTGGTGAAAGCTGGCGGATTTTGGTCTTTTTTAGATGCTTAAAGGTTTTTTGAGAGATTTGCTCCACAATGGTAACATTTTCTTTTTATTGCACCTGTTGATAATGGTTTTCCGCATAGTGGGCATCTATATTTTTCTTCGCTTTCACGTAACCATTCCTTCGTTTCGCCCTTACTAATCCTTTCAAGATTCGCCCTCAAGTCAACTCCATCTTCTTCTAGGTAAGGTCTCGCTAGTTTCTCAAATTTCTCGCATTTCTCATTTTCGTATTCACTGCACTGGTAGCAGAATTCAAAGCCTTTACTTCTTAAGCATTGAACAATTTTGCAGTCGTATCCCCAGCAGTCTAGCGTTAAAGCCATGCAGCCTTCGCATCGCACTTTTTCTGGCGGACATTTAAAGTGTTCTGCAAGTCTTTTTAGATATTCTCCATTGTCTTTGTAGGCTCTGTAGATTGCGCAGGCTCCGCAGTATAACCCACATCTGCCAACAAGATTTGTATCAACCAAAGCTTTGACTTCCTTTTGTGTGGATAACGTAACTGGGTTGAAATGTGCCTTAAAAGCTTAAAGCATAATTTTTGCTTGGTTTGAACTAAATTTAGGTTTTTGTTTTTGCATTCGCTATTTTTAAAAGCGTGACTTTCACAGGTTTGTAGGCTCAGCTATTATATAGGTCTTCTGCGTAGTAGAATGTCATACACGAGAATATAATTGACTATCGTTTCAAACCTCAAGTTTTCCTTACTTTTACTTAAACTTATGTTTGGGTCTATTTGCATATGTTTATCACCTATCATATCGTAAGTCTTAATAAAACACTTATCCAAAATAAAGATTACTGCTAAAGTGTTCAACTCAACTACAACAAATTGATGGACCAATATAATTTCATGAAAAGGGGAAGAGGAGAAATGGTCTTTGGAGCCAAATGTGTTAATTGAATACCGAAGAAGAAAAGACATGTTGGTGCGGCGGGCCGGATTCGAACCGGCGAACCCCTACGGGAGAGGATGTCTCCGTCAAGGCTTGAGTCCTCCGCGTTAGACCTGGCTTCGCTACCGCCGCTCTTCACGAAACCTTCGCATCTTTCTTATTAATCCTTTTCCAATAGCGATATTGTTCAATATGAGAGTCTTTGATTGAGCCTACTTCTTCCATCCATCTAACCACCTACTTCGTTTGAGACCTAATATTAGAAACGCGCTTCAAGGCTTGGTTCAACCTATATATAAGGGGCTAAAGTCCCAACAGAGAGCATCAGTTCACGCACCATACGCTCAAAATAACCCATTACGCGCTAACACACCAAAACCGCACGAAAAAGTTTATTAGAGAGCTTTGCAGTTTACGTGTTTTAGCTCTTTAAAATTGGAGACCATTTTTCAGTTGGATGAACCATCACTCGGAGGAATTTAAAAATTTGAGAAAACCCGCATCCCACAATCCCTCTCACGTTTGTTTAAGTGAAAAATCGTTGGAGTTTGCCAAAATTGACTGAAATTTCGAAAGAGGATACCCCTCTTCTGTTAAAAGCCTTTTTTAGAGATAAAGGCTTAGTCCGCCAACACCTCGACTCCTACAACGAGTTCATAGACCACGGCCTACAAGAAGTAATAGACGAAGTTGGCGAAATCCCAATAGAAGTTCCCGAAAGCCCATACAAGGTCAAGCTTGGTCAAGTCTGGATAATAGACCCCCAGACGAGGATAACAGGTCCATACACAACAGAGGTGGACGGCACAAAACATGAGATATACCCCATGGAGGCAAGGCTCAGAAACCTAACGTATGCGGCGCCAATAGCCCTTGAAATGACACCTGTAATAGATGGCAGAGAACAAGACACAGAACTTGTCTACATTGGAAATATTCCAGTTATGTTGAAATCAAAACTGTGCTTCCTATCACAGCTTTCAAGAGAAGAGCTGATAGCTTGTGGAGAAGACCCAGATGACCCAGGCGGCTACTTCATAGTGAACGGTTCAGAACGCGTAATAGTCGCTATGGAAGACTTGGCTCCGAACCGCATAATAGTTGACATAGACGAGAAAGGAGCAACACCCATATATCAAGCGAAAATATTCTCCACAACCGTAGGCTTTAGGGCGAGAATAGAGTTAAAAATGAAGTCAGACGGAGCCGTATACGTTTCAATGCCCGGTGTGCCCACAGAAATTCCCTTCGTTGTATTAATGCGTGCTTTAGGCTTAGAGCCAGACAAGGAAATAGCCGAAGCAGTTTCTCTGGAAAAGGAAATACAAAGCGAGCTGGACTCCTCATTCGAAAAAGCTGTAGGCGTAGACACGGCAAAGGATGCAATTCTCTTTATCGGAAATCGTGTCGCCCACGGCCAAGTTGAAGAATACCGCATACAAAAAGCCGAAACAGCAATCGACAAAAACTTCATGCCGCACATAGGTAGGACAAACCAAAACAGAAGAGACAAAGCTCTATTCTTGGGCGAAATGGCTTGCAGAGTAGTCGAATTAAAACTTGGGAGAAGAAAAACTGACGACAAAGACCATTTCAAAAACAAAAGGTTAAGACTTGCAGGCCCCCTCCTCGCAGACCTTTTCAGAGTAGCCTTCAGAAACCTCTGCAGAGACATAAAATACCAGCTTGAACGCATAGGCGTAAAAGGCCCAATAATAACGGTTTCAGCAGCAGTCCGGCCAGGAATAATAACCGAAAGATTTCAGCACGCACTTGCAACTGGAAACTGGGGGAGGGGAAGAGTAGGCATAACCCAGCTTCTAGATAGAACAAACCATATCTCCACCTTAAGCCACCTACGCAGGCTGCAATCACCATTGAGCAGAAGCCAACCAAACTTCGAAGCGAGAGACTTGCACCCAACCCATTGGGGCCGCCTATGCCCGAACGAGACACCAGAAGGTTCAAACTGCGGGCTAGTCAAAAACTTAGCCTTATCCGCATGCATTTCAGTAGGCGTAAACCCTGAGAAAGTAAAACAGATACTTTTCAGCATGGGAGTAATTCCCATATATGAAGCAAACGAAACCATTAAGCTTTCAGGAGCAAAAGTCTTTGTTGACGGAAACGTCATTGGATACTGTAACTCTCCAGCAGAGCTGATACGAGAATTCAGGGAAAGACGAAGAGTAGCAGAGATATCAACCGAAGTTAACATAACTTATTTCTCAAAGATCCACGGCGAAAGAGAAGAAATACACGTTAACTGCGATGAGGGAAGAGTTAGACGCCCCCTCATAATCGTTGAGGACGGCGTTCCAAGACTCCAACCAGAACACATTGAAAAAATAGCTTCCGGAGAGTGGTCGTGGGAAGACCCCGTTAAAAACGGCATAATCGAATATTTGGACGCTGAAGAAGAGGAAAACGCCTATGTTGCCGTAACCCTCGAAGAGGTAACTCCAGAACATACACACGTAGAAATTGCAACATACACAATTCTCGGAATCTGCGCATCAACAATACCCCATCCAGAACACAACCAGTCACCACGTAACTCGTACCAAGCCGCAATGGCAAAACAAGCCCTAGGCATTTACGCAACAAACTTTCAGCAACGTGTAGACTCAAGGTCACATATTTTACACTACCCCCAAATTCCCTTAGTGGAAACCAAATTAATGGAAATAATGGGCTACAAACTGCGCCCCTCCGGGCAAAATTGCATAGTTGCCGTGCTCTCCTTCGAAGGCTATAACATGGAAGACGCTTTAATCTTCAACAAAGCCTCAATAGAGAGGGGTTTAGGCCGCTCAACCTTCTACAGAATATATGAGGCTGAATGCCGCCAATACTTAGGAGGATTAAAAGACAAGTTCACCATGCCTGAACCTGGAACACGCGGATACAGAGGAGAACAATATTATAGACTGCTGGAACCCGACGGGATAATAAGCCTAGAAGCAGGAGTTTCAGGTGGAGACGTTCTCATCGGCAGAATAAGTCCACCAAGATTCCTCGAAGAATACAAGGAATTTGAAGTGAAGGGGCCTTCGATGCGAGACACATCAGTTGACATGCGCCCCTCAGAAACAGGAACTGTTGACGCAATTTTTATAACAGAGTCGGGAGAGGGAAGCAGACTCGTAAAGGTTAGGGTCCGCGACCAACGCGTTCCAGAATTAGGGGACAAATTTGCGTCCCGTCATGGACAAAAGGGGGTTATAGGGTTAATTGTTCCACAAGAGGACATGCCCTTCACAGAGGAAGGCATAGTCCCAGACATAATAATCAATCCTCATGCCATCCCCTCAAGAATGACCATTGGGCAGTTCATCGAGTCCATGGCTGGAAAAGTTGCCGCTTTAAGGGGAAAACCGGTCGACGGAACACCCTTCGCAAACGAAAAGACCGATGAAATTAGGAAGGCTCTCATTAAATTGGGATTCAGCTACACTGGCGGAGAAGTCTTTTACAACGGCATAACAGGCGAAAAATTTGTCGCAGATATATTCGTTGGAATCGTGTACTATCAGAAGCTGCATCACATGGTTGCCGATAAAATACACGCCAGAGCGAGGGGACAAGTGCAAATGTTAACTAGACAGCCCACCGAAGGAAGAGCCAGGGGCGGAGGTCTAAGATTCGGTGAAATGGAACGTGACTGCCTCATCGGGCACGGAGCCGCGATGCTTCTTCGGGACAGGTTGCTGGAGGAATCAGACAAATACACCCTCTATATCTGTGAAAACTGCGGTCACATAGCCTACTATGACATGAAACAGAGAAAATACGTGTGTAGGATTTGCGAAGAAAAGGCCAAAATCTCCCCGGTGGTAGTTTCCTACGCTTTCAAACTTCTCTTGCAAGAGTTAATGAGCCTTTGTGTAGCGCCCAGATTAAAGCTTAAGGAGAAAGCATAAAATGGCTGTGGAAGAAGTAATCCATAAAGTTGTTGATGAAATTTATTTCGGTTTAATCTCACCCCAAGACTTGCGTAAATTTTCAGTTGTGGAGATTCAAACACCAGACACCTACGATGAAGATGGCGCCCCAATAACTGCTGGATTAATGGATGGAAGACTTGGAACCCTTGAACCGAGGCAAAGATGCAGAACATGCGGCAACACAGCTATTCGCTGTCCAGGCCACTTCGGTCACATTGAACTTGCAGTTCCTATAATACACATTGAATTTACAAAAATAATATATGACCTTTTAAGGGCGACTTGTCGGAACTGCGGGCGCATATTGCTTCAGGATGAAATGGCAAAAAGGGTTCGAGCCAGAATTGATAGAATTCGTCGACTCTTAGGAATGGTTGCAGATGAAGTTTACAAGGGAATTGTACAAGAAACAAAAACAAAACAGTGTCCCCATTGCGGAACAATTCAATATAAAATAGTCTTTGAAAAACCAACAAAATTCAGCGAACAAATCCCAGAAAGCGGTTCAGAGCCGTTAACGCCAAGCATGGTCCGAGAAAGACTAGAACGTATATCAAACGAAGACCTTGAACTCTTAGGATTTAATCCGAAAGCTGCACGCCCAGAATGGATGGTCCTACAAGTTCTGCCGGTACCGCCAGTTTATGTTCGTCCATCAATCACATTGGAATCTGGCATCCGTTCAGAAGACGACCTAACCCATAAACTTGTGGATATAATCCGCATCAATCAGAGGCTAAAGGAAAACATGGATGCTGGAGCCCCAACACTCATAATCCAAGACTTATCAGAGCTTCTGCAGTATCATATGACGACATACTTCAACAATGAAGCCTCAGGGATACCTCCGGCAAGACATCGCTCTGGAAGAGCTTTAAAAACTCTTTCGCAAAGACTAAAGGGAAAGGAGGGAAGATTCAGAAGCAACCTCTCTGGAAAAAGGGTTGACTTTTCAGCACGCACCGTCATCTCTCCTGATCCAAACCTTGACATAAACGAGGTTGGTGTTCCGCTTGAAGTTGCAATGCGTTTGTCTGTCCCTGAAAAGGTGACCGAGTGGAACATCGAAGAAATGAGGAAGCTAGTCATAAACGGACCTGAAAAATATCCTGGTGCACTCTACATTATTAGGCCTGATGGTAAGCGTATAAGACTCGAATTTGTTGTTGACAGGGAGAAGATTGCCGAGGCTTTAGAGCCAGGCTTTATTGTGGAAAGACACCTCAAAAATGGTGACATAGCCATTTTTAACCGTCAACCTTCACTTCACCGAATGTCCATAATGGCGCATTATGTGCGTGTTCTACCATACAAGACATTCCGTTTACATCTGTGCGTGTGTCCACCGTACAACGCTGACTTCGATGGCGACGAGATGAACCTACACATACCCCAAAGCGAAGAGGCAAGGACCGAAGCCCTTCTGCTAATGCAAGTTCAAGATCAAATACTCTCGCCTAGATTCGGGGGTCCAATAATAGGTGCAATCCGAGACTTCATAACAGCAGCGTACCTTTTTACGAGAAAAACAAACTACCTAACAAAAGACGAAGTTAACAGGCTGCTAATGGCAGCACGATATGACGGATCACTGCCGAAACCCAAAATCAGGGAGCCGCAACCACTCTGGACCGGTAAACAAATTTTCAGCCTGTTTTTGCCAAAAGACATGAACTACGTTTTGAAAGCAAACATTTGTCAAGGATGCGCCAAATGTCTGGAGGAAAACTGTCCTCACGATGCCTACGTGATTGTCAAAAGTGGTGAGCTTATATCTGGTGTTATAGACAGGCGTTCAATAGGTGCTGAACAGTCTGAGAGCCTCCTCCACAGAATAATAAAGGATTACGGAGCACAAGCCGGACGCGAATTCCTAAACAGAATAACCAGATTGTTAAAGCTTTTCATAACCATGAAAGGTTTCACGTACTCGTATGACGAGCTTGTCTTATCTCCAAAGGCTGAAAATAAAATAAATAAAACAATGGAAAAGATTCAGAAGAAAATAGAAGAGCTTATAGAAAGTTATCGTAAAGGCACTTTACCCAGACTTCCAGGTCAATCTCTTGAAGAATCGTTCGAGATTTATGTGATGAACGAACTGGCCAACGCAAGGGATGAGTCTGGAAAAATAGCTGACGAAGACTTCACCCTCGAAAATGCTGGCATAGTTATGACCCGAACGGGCGCCAGAGGTTCAAGCCTAAATATTGGACAGATGAGCGCGTGTGTAGGGCAGCAATCGGTGCGCGGAAAAAGAATACTGCGCGGATATCTAGGTCGTGCCCTGCCACATTTCAGGTTTGGCGATCCAAGCCCAAGAGCAAGGGGATTCGTGTATTCACCATATCAGAAGGGACTTGACACCATCGAATTCTTCTTCCACGCGATGGGAGGCAGAGAAGGACTTGTTGACACGGCCGTCAGGACGCAACAAAGCGGCTATATGCAAAGAAGACTGATCAACGCTCTTGAGCATATACGCTTAGAATATGATGAAACTGTTAGAAATTCAGCTGGAGACGTAATCCAATTTAAATATGGTGAGGACGGCGTTGACCCAGCTAAGAGTGATCATGGAAAAGCTGTGAATGTGAGCCGACTGGTTGAGCAGATAAAAATCGCTAGGGAGAAAGGTAGACCAGCATCAGCCGAGTACATTAAAAAGCGATTAAAAGAAGTTGAAGACCAGCTTACACCCATGCTTATAGGCGAACTTAGACAGAGCTTAACCAAAGCAAAACTGAGCACGGCAGGCGTAGAAAAGGCGATCAGATTAACAGTTGAACATTATAAGCGTGCCTTAATGGAGCCTGGTGAAGCCGTAGGTATAGTTGCAGCTCAGTCTATAGGTGAACCGGGCACGCAGATGACTCTTAGAACATTCCACTATGCTGGAGTCAGGGAGCAAAACGTAACCTTAGGTTTGCCGAGACTAATAGAGATAGTTGACGCCAGGAGAGTCCCATCAACACCAATAATGACGATATATTTAACTGGAGAACATAGGAAGAGCAGAGAAGCGGCGGTAAAGATAGCACGCAACATAGTTTACACAGCTGTAGAAGATTTGGCACAAGCAATCTACGAAGACCCAGTGCATGAGGAAATAGTGGTAGAGCTTAACAAAATGATGATGAAGGATAGAGAAGTAACAATGGAGGAACTTAAGGATAGGTTGCAGATACCGAACTGCACCATAAAAATAAGGGGCAATAACATACACATAAAGCCCAAAAAGGCCGAAGTCCTCAAAAAGATGCTTGACAAGGTTTCCTCATTCCATATCAAGGGTGTATCTGGCATAAGACGTGTGTTAGTAACGGAAGAACATGGAGAATGGGTTATAAGAACAGACGGTTCAAATCTGTCCAGGGTCTTGGAGGTTTCTGGAGTTGGCACTTCACGGACAACAACGAATAACGTTCATGAAATAGCTAAAACCCTCGGGATAGAAGCCGCCCGCAACGCACTGATACACGAGGCTAAAGGTGTTTTGGAGGAGCAAGGATTGGATGTTGACATCCGCCATGTCATGCTTGTCGCGGACATGATGACGTCCACAGGCGAAGTGCAGCAGATAGGTAGACATGGCATAAGTGGTAAGAAGTCAAGTGTTTTGGCTAGAGCTGCCTTCGAAATAACTGTTCCAAACATTGTTGATGCTGCTGTGAAGGGTGAAAGTGACCCGTTGGAAGGTGTGACTGAAAACGTGATAGTTGGGCAGTCAATACCAATCGGCACGGGATTAGTGGAATTGTACATGTCAACTTTTGAACCGCGAGGAGAGCGCAAGTGATAGACATAGATAAGGCGATTGCAACAGCTGTAAAAACTGGCAAAGTGTCCTTTGGAGCAAACTCTGCCATACAGAATGCTAAAACAGGGAAAGTCAAACTGATAATTTTGGCTTCAAATTGCCCAAAAACAACACAAGAAGACATAGAATACTATTGTAGACTCTCAAAAGTTCCATTAGTAACCTATAAGGGCTCGTCGATGGATTTAGCCGCTGTGTGTGGCAAACCATTTGTTATTTCAGCGTTAAGTATAAGAGAGCCCGGTGATTCTGAAATTCTCAGATTAGCGGAGAGCACTGAACCAGAGGAATCCTCCGGAGGGAATGAATGAGCAGCGGCATAAAATTCACAGGCACAGAAATGCGATACATAGCGTTGTTTGAAAGCATAAGTGGTGCAAGCGTCAAAGACTGCATAATTGACGAAGAGCAAGGGCGTGTAATCTTCGTTGTTAACGAAGGTCAGGTGGGCGTAGCCATCGGGAAAGGCGGAAGGAATATCCACGTTCTAGAGAGAATGACTGGGAAAAAGCACGAAATAATTGAGTACTCAGAAGACCCTGTGCAATTTATTAAGAATGCCCTAAAACCAGCATTGGTTAGAGAGGTTCGCATAACTGAAAGACCTGATGGAAAAAGAATGGCGGTTGTGACCGTTAATCCAAGAGATAAGGGTGTCGCTATAGGAAAGAATGGTAGGAACGCTGAACGCCTACGCTTTTTGGCTAAGAGATACTTTCAAATACAAAACGTGAGCATAACATAGTTAAGAGCTAAAGAAAAATGAAAAGGCAAATTGTCTTGGCTTTTTGTGTGTTATCTGTCTTGTTTGCATCAGTTAGGTCTGCTAGTGCTGAGGGAGAATCCTTTTTAGATCAATTTCTGGGCAGTCCGTTGCTCGTCCTTGTTGCAATAATTGTTATCGACATTATAGCCTTCATTTACCATAAATTGAGAAAATAAAAGTTCTGTGACAAGACAGAAGAGTTTTATTAATATTTTTAGGTTTTGCTTTACTTGACTACAGTATTTCAAACATATCGTTGTGTTCGCAGAGGACGCCTACGAGGTTCCAACGCCTAGGAGAAGGTCTATGAGTGCTTTCTGGTCCACTTCTGCACGTGTCCTCCAATCCAAATACAATTGTTCATTTTCGTCTTGTGTTAAATATCCGTAGCGAATATAGCGGTCTATGTTGAGGCCAACTTTCCATCCTGGCAGCTTGTCGCGTAGCATTTCTTCAACTTCTTTTCGCGGCGCTTTTCCCTTCTTTGATATTATGTATGAGATCGTTATTGCCAGTCCTGCAAGGTCGTCTATTCGCCAACCTATCATCTTAGCCTCTTTTGGTTTTAATTCGCCTCTCAATGTTACGTAGAATCTGGCCTTGTCCAGCTGCTCTAGAGTTGGTTTTTCTACGGGCTTTTCCTCTTCAAAAACAGTTTTAACTTGCAAGTCAAGCGCTTTCAAGTAGTCGTCCAAAATTTTTAGAACCCTTGGATAGTCCGCGCCTAGAGCTTTCCGCAGCTCCCATCCTTTCACTCCTGGTTTTCTATGTCTTCGATAAAAGAGCAGGTGGATTGCCCTTTTCATTTTGCTTGCGTAGTAGGCTTTTCTTCTGCTCATTTGTCCCTCATACCTCATGTTAAGTCTTAGGGGCCTTTATGGGTCTACTTTGCCGTAGTTGTTGGCTATGATATTTATATCTTCTATGTCGACGAAGTTGTCTATGTTTATGTCGGCTCTTGGGTTCCATGCGGGGTGTCCGGGGTAGCTGCCGTAGGCGAGGCAGGCTGTGTATAGGTCTTCTACGTCAACGATATAGTCTATGTTTATGTCGCCTAGCGGTCGTTGGTTGGTGGCCCAGGCGTTGATGAGGCCCCAGCCGTATTGATCATCCTTTCCCGCCGGGCCTAGGTCGAGGGCTAGGTGTCTGAGTTTATACCTTACCTCAAAGTTGTCCCAGTAGCCGTCTCCGTCAGAGTCGTACTCAGGGTCTATTTTGGACGCATAAATCAAGGCGGCCAAGCCGGCAACATGGGGAACTGCGAATGATGTGCCTGTGTCAACCATGTAATCTGAGAAGGGATATGTGTATCGATTTGCTGTGGAGTTTATATTCACGCCAGGAGCAACTAACTCCAACTCTGGCCCATAATTTGACCAAACCCATCTACTGTCGTTTTCGTCAACTGCTCCAACAGCGATAACAGAATCATATTTGGCAGGATAACGGACTGGACCACCATCATTACCAGCTCCGGCTATGAGAAGTCTGTTCCGATTATAGTATATGTCGTCGCAGGCATTGCGCACTTCCGGTCTATCTTCACGAGTAACGAGGGCCATAACGATTATCTGTGCTCCTTGATCGACAGCCCAGTAGAGGGCGTCTACAATATCCTGCCAATTATCAGGCGGTATGGCTTTAGCTGCCAGTAGGCTAACGTTAGGTGATACACCAATTAAACCGTAATTGTTTATTATTGCTGCCGTTATCCCGGCCACGAGGGTTCCATGATTCTGAGTATCATCCCACCACCATCCGCCTATAAAGGACTCGCCACCAATTACTCTATCTTCTAAGTCGGAATGATAATACGCGATACCAGTGTCTATAACGGCAATCAGAATTCCACTGCCAGTATTAAAATCCCAAACCAAATCCGTCCGAATTCTTCCCACCCCCCAAGGAATTTGATCAGCTGCCAAACCGTTTCCTATAAATGCCAAAGACAAGATTAGAACTAGAAATACGTAAGGAAGCTTTCTCATTTGCGGTTTCTCCTCTATCTTACTATGTTGGGAATATATATAAAAATTATAAGGTTTTTCACTTTGGCTATTTGATTGTTATTGTTATTGGGGGGGTCTCCAAGGGCTCCCTCAACGAAATTTCATCGCCAAGAGCAAACTTGACGGTGAAACCCACTATTGTGTATGTGCCTTTTGGAACTTGTTTCCCGTCATATGGAAGCATGTAGTTACGGCAAATTTGGCCCCAAGTGTGTATCTGGCTTACTTCTTCGCCTGGTTCCAGAGTTAATCGGTCTACAGCGGCTGGAAGGGCCCAGAACCCATCGATCTTCGTTCCATTCGCATCATAAACTTCATAAAGGGTCCGTCCCGCCTTATTACAGAACGTTATGTTGATCGACGTGTCCCCCACATTTTTGAGTGAGACTATTATTTTTATGAGTTCGCCTTGTTCAAACCCTGTTTTTTCGAGTCCCAAGCTTAGTTCTAATGGTGGGGATGTAATCACTGAAATAATAGGCGTTGCTGGCTTAGGAAGGATTCGAATAGTTATTGGCGGCGTCTCTAAGGAGTTAACAACTGTAGATCCAACGGTAAATGGGGATGAAGTTTTTCCTATAATTGTGTATGTTCCATCAGGAACTTGCCTACCGTAATAATTGGTTGACAAAATGTTGCTCATTTGGTGCCAAGCGTATCCTCGGCTTATTTGTTGGTTAGGTTCCATAGAAAATATATCAGGACCTAATGGAAATGGAAATGGAGGAGTGTCAAAAAATGGCGTACCGTTCGCATTGAAAACTTTAAACCCTGTACGCCCCTCCCGGAAACTGAAATTGAGTGTTATTGTTTCGTTGCTTATGTTTCTCAGTGTAACTTTCAGATAAATAGGCTCCCCAAAGTCAAACTCTGTTTTGTTAAGTTCCAGCTTTAGTTCTAGGGGCGGGAATGTGATCACGGAAGTGGTTGGCCCTTCTGCCTTAGGAAGGAGAAAGGTCCGGATCCCATATACGCTTAAGACTCCGACTAGAACCGTCACTACGCTGAGAGCAAACACTCTTTTTAAGGACAGAATCACCGTTTACACCTTGTTCCTTTGTGTTCGAAGAAATAATTAAATCTATTTTTTGAACGGCTTCGTTCTACTTCTTTAACGTTAATGGTAAGGTAGAATCTTGTAAAATTCAAGAGTTTCCACAAAGTTGGTAACAACCCCAATCAGCGACAAGATTAGAGCAGCCTCCTTTACTCCTAGAGGAAGCCCAACCACCGAACCTGCAGCCGTTAAAATGTAAAAAACCATGTAGAAAAACGTGCGTGGAATCAGCCACTTCCCTGTCGTTACAAAGAACCGTAAAACACCAAATTTACGCCGAACCCCATGATACCTACCATGCTCATCCTTAGAGACCAGCCCAAATTTCTCAAGCTTCTTAAGGTGATGCAACGCTAAAGAAGGACTAGACAACCCCAACTCGCGGAAAACTTGCCGAGGCGAGGCTTCCCCAACTTTGAGCACGTAAAGATACACCTTGAACGTTGTATACTCGCCAGCGACCTCTCTCTTTAAAAGAGACTCTCCAACCTCATCATCATTGCTAGGCATAAACCATCGCCAAACTAAATTGAAACTGGATACACTTAAAACTATTCAAATATTCCAATTGAATAATCTTGACTGCGATGCTCACGTGTTGGCTGGCGTTTGGCTCCTAGGTCCACAACCATATCCATGTTGTTGTCCCAGACACAGTAGGCGCGGATGCGCTCGACCCCCCAAGGAAGGGTCTCGCTCCCCTGTACAGATATCCCGGAACCTGCGCAAGCCAATAACATAAGCATTAAAAACAGAGCTAACGAAGTGTCTAGCCTCGCCATCTCCATTCCCTCTACCGTCTATTTAATTGTAAAGGTTATGGATGGAGTTTCCAAAGTTGAAAGCTTGAATCCAGGTACAACAGCGCCGTGGAATATTCCTCTTATTTGATATGCGCCTCTTGGAAGGGTCGAACCAACTCCAGTGGGGGAGTTCCATATAAGTGTCTGCTTTACATAACCATTAGGTTCGATGGTAAAGCTGTAAATTGCCTGGAGGGGGCCCCTAAACTCCTTTAAAATCTCTGTTCCGTTTTCGTCTGTGATAGAGAGACCAAAGTGGAATAAGGCGCTCAAAAGCGGATATTCTGCGTTAGCTCTATCAGCCTCTGTGGTGAGGCAGTTAAGAGAGGGATCAATTGGCCACATAGTATTCTTATGTACAGTTATTGTTTGTTGCTTATGTTTTTGAGACAAAAAGTTATTGTTATGTTTTCCCCAGAACGGGTTTCTTCTGAAAACGGATATTCCGTCTTATCCAATTCCACAGAAAACTCTAATGGAGGTGATGTAATTGTTACCCGCGGGCCTGCTTGAGGCAACGATTGTAGATAGGCATAAGCAGCCACGCCAGAAACAGCCGCCAAAGCCAGAACTACCGAAAACACCTTTAACGGGTTAGCCCTAACCCAAACCCCAAAACGGCCAAACACACCTTGCCACTAATATTTTTTATTCTCAATTTTCCTACTTAAGCTTTGGTTTCCTCTCGCTCTTTTGATTCCCCTTCTTCCATTTCATCCATTCTTCTGTGGAGACGGCTATGGGTATTGAAACAAGCTGTTTTTTGCCGATTTTGGGTGTTGGCTTTTCGTGTGGTTTGACGAAGATTTCCTCTTCTAAAGGATGGATTTCCAGTGTCGCATAACCATATGTCACCAGAAAGCTTGTCATGAATGCTCTGTGCACAGTTTCCTCGTAGGTTTCTGCTCCAACAAAATCCCAGTAGCGAATCTTCCAGTTTTCCCCTTTTTCCACGACTTGGTTCCTCAGTTCTTGCCAAAAATTTTCTAGCTCTTCAGAAAAGGCTTTGTCCCGCAAAATTCTCTCTCTGATAAGCTCTTCTCGTGTTGCAAGGCTTGTTTCAACTTCTGCCGGCGGAAATTCCTTCCATCTTTCCTTCAGCGGCAACAGACTTTCCCAATATCTGATAGCTACCGCAAGGCTGTGGAGCGAGACCTGTTCAAACTCAACTATCGGATGCCAAGCCTTGAGAAAGACTTCAGTCACCTCTTCTTTTTCTATGCGGGCGAGTTTTTCTTCCAAAAGGAACGGGTCTGTGTAAAGCGAGGTCGAGCGGTGCTTAACCCATTCGCTTTGAAGCTTTATAACTGAGGCTAAACGGTGTATTGTTTCGGCGTCTAGGCATAGGTCTTCTGGCAGTTTCCACTCTGGAAAATACTCCTTGATTATGCTTATTATTTCGTCAACGTCTATTAGGAATGGGTCAAGCGAACGGTCCTCAATGGACTTGCACATTTCGATTATGCTTTGAAGTTTTTCTTTGCCGATTTTTATTCGCGCTCTCTTCGACTGCATCAGGCGACTCCTCTAATTATCGATTTTCCCTCAACATTTTGAACCGTGATTATGTTTGCCTCTTCCTTTGTAAACGTCACTTGACTCGGCGTGATCACTATGTATTGGGCGTTTGCATCTCTGACCGTTGAAATGAGCATTTTCGCAACTATTTCACGGTTTTTTGGGTCCATGTGAATGTCGTATTCATCAACAGCGCGGAATGGTGAACGAACATGCTGCTGCAAAGCCAGCAGAAAACTCATTGTTGCTGTTGTCCTTTCTCCACCGCTTTGTGTGTAGGCATCCAACGGAACAGGTTTTCCGCCTTTAAAGCCTACCCGAATCTCTAGCCCAGCAGCCTCCATGTCGTGTCCATTGACAAGCCCAACCTCTCCAACGGCTTGGGATTGGGTCAAAATCTTTTGGTATTCCAAGCTCACGCGGTCTAGGAGGCTTTGGATTACTGTTCGCCAAGCCTGCATTCTCGTTTTGACCTCTTCCAATGCCTTTTCACGGTTTTCCGCAACCAGCTGCGCCTTTTCCTTCAATTCCAGGTAAAGCTTTGAATAGGATTCGTACATGCGTTCTATGTCCTCTGAAACGTCGGAAAGGGCTGCTAAATGCCCATCCGTAACTCGTATTTCGTCGAGGACTTCGCCAGCGCTTTTTATGACAGCGATTCTAGGTCCGGTCTGCTCCGCTTTTCCTACAGCCTCATTTAAGTGTGCTTTTGCACCCTTTAGCTCATTTTCAAGCCTTTCCAAATTAGACGTCACATTTTCTTTGCGATACTGTAATAAAGCCAATTTGATTCGGCTGTCTAAAACTTGGTTGCCGACTTTTTCAGTTTCCTCTTCCAGATTTTTGGTTTTCATCTGGTTTTCATTTATTTCCATGTTTAGTTTTGAAAGTTGCTGGTTAGAGTTTTGGACCAACTCTTTCAGGTTTTCACTTTTCAGAAGCTTAAACTGTGTCGACAAAGTTTCTTTCAGTAGTTGACTTGATTGAAGATGTGGATTTTCCAGCATTGCTGTCTCTTTTAGCAGTTGTTCGCATAGCGAAATTGTTGACTCATTTCTGGCTTTTTCACGTTCAAGGTTGAGGCGTTCATCGAAAAGTGCCTTCCACTCATTTTTCAGCCTTTCAAGCTCATTCTGCTGAATTTTTGAGTGTTCTTCTATGGCTTTCGTTTCTTCCCAGATTCGATTCAAAACATCTTGTTCCCTTTTTCTATCCGCTTCCAGCTCTTTGACCATTTCCTCTCTTCGGGCAACTTCCGCCCAGACAAGCTCTCTCTCCAAGAATCTTCTCTTAGTTATTAGCTGCTTTTTCTCTTGGTATCTATCGTACTGTTCCCTCCAGTAATTGAGCGTCTGCTCAGCCGACTCCAAAAGCTTGCTTATGGATTCTTCTTGGCTTAATATGCGTGTGAGCTTCCTCTGGGCTTGTAGCACGTTTTCGCGGTAAGGCTCAAGTCCAACAGCAGCCTCAACCATCCTCAGCTTTTCCTGCTGAGAAAGAACAGTGAACTGCTCAACCATGTTCTGATGCATAATAATAAGCATATTATCAGGGTCAACGCCCAATCTAGCCAAAAGTCTCTCAACATCCTGTTTCGTGACAGCTCTATTCTCAAGCTCAAACCAGTATTGTCCATCCCGCCGCAGGGCACGCGTAAGAAAAATCTGGTCCTTATTAAATTTCGGAACTGGTCTACTATTTTCCATCTTGGTGTTATCCAAAATTAACGTGACGCGGGCTTGGTCCTTCCCCCAACGAATCAAGTCACTAAGCTTCTTAGACCGTTCAGTATATGACTGTCCCAAAGCGACGGAAATAGCCAACAAAAGCGAAGATTTCCCAGAACCATTCGGCCCGCAAACAACGTTGACGCCAGATTTAAAGGGTACCCTAGCATACTCGTAAGACATGAAGTTTTCTAGGATTACTTCTTGAATCAACATTGGAGCCTTTAGCCTCTTTTGCGGTAGTAAATAGAAGTGAAATTTCTCTTATTAAAGCAATTAGGCAAACTTCCACTCAAAGCCATATATTAGCACATAAAAGTTTGATACATTTAAGCATTAATATTCCATGGTTAATGAACTTTCAAATATAAATTTAAAAGCTCTTTTCCTTCTTTGTCGAAGTAAAAGTCTCCTTCAAACTTTTTGTCCTTTAAAAATAGCGGAAGCCAGTGTCTGTCGTCTTGCCACATTTCATCGTATGGAATCCCCTTAAAGGCAAACCATCGCAGTGCGCCTTCTTCGCTTGGTCTCGGTTTGCCTTCAAAAGCTTTTGCGGAAAAAACATAGACAATCCAGTCGGGTTCTTTTCCGTTGTCAAAATAGAAACTCAAGGTTCCATGGAATTCGGGATTTAATATCCTCAGGCCTGTTTCTTCAAACACTTCCCTTTTTACACCTTCCTCCGGAGTTTCATTTCGTTTTAGTTTGCCTCCAATACCGTTCCATTTATCCGCTCCAAAGAGACCCTTCGACTTCTTCTGTAAGAGCAGTTTTTCGTCCTTTAAAATATGGCATAAGGTGGCTATTATAGGCATTTTAACCACGTTTACAGCCTAAATTTTTAATTGATAGGTGTAATTAAATTTGTCGGAAGCAAGCATGCAAACAAGCGAAGAAAAAGTAAGAGAGATAATGGTGAAATTGCTTAAAGCTCAAGAGGTTGGGAGTTACGAATTTATCAATGAAGAACTGGTTAAGAAACGGCTCCGTTGGTATGAAGAAAACAAGAATAAAATTCGCCTTGAAGGTTCTGATGTAAAGAAGGCATACACTCTTCTTATAATTGAGTATTTGGGCTTAAACCCAAAAGAAGCCCCAACTGTTTACGAAGATGCAAAGAAGATTGTATGGAGGTCTTACAACTTTTGTCCGGTGTTGGAAGCTTGCAGGAGGCTAGGAATGGATACAAGAGAGGTCTGCAGAAAGGCTCAAGAGGAACCCGTACAAGCGCTCATTTCAAAAACAAATCCAAACCTAAAATTTTCGAGGAATTACAAGAAAATAAGACCATACAGAGGCTACTGTGAAGAAATTATCGAGTTAACAACATTCCGCAAAATATGCTGACCTAATTAATGAAAAAGATTTAGAACAGGTTACAGCAGTAAGGGAATTTGGCATAAAATATCTAGCATCTTATGACAAGCACTTCGAAGGTCTAGAAGAATACAGAACACCAAAACAATTCGCCAAACTTTTAGGGCTACAAACGTGTCAGTAAACCATTAAATGTCGTTTCACAAGCACAAAACTTTAGTTATTAAAAAATAAATAACATAAACAACTGTAAGGGATAAAATATGGTTGTTGCTGGTAAGGTCTTTAGGCTTTCGGAACCGCTCTCCATAGCCGAAATAGCGTCAAGGCTTGAAGACTATCGTGTTGAGGAGCCTTACGAGGAGGGCGACTACAAGTTTACGCTTGTTACTGAGGTTGTTGGTCTTCTGCCAAAGGAAAACATGCTTAGAGGCGTTTACTCGCATGATTATGTGATTCACGTGTTCCACAGGGGCAAGGTGGCTCCTCTACCGCGCACGGTTGAAGCCCTCTTCAGCTTCGCCCAGAAGGAAGACATCACATTTTTGACGGTTGTCGAGAAGAAACGCCTAGCAAACTTCATAGCAAACAAGCTGAGCGAAATCCTCTTCGAAAAGATAGGCGGCGTAGTTGAAGCCAGAATACCGCCAGAAACCCTAAGGAATTTTCACCTAAAAAATCCAGAAGACACGAAAATCACATTTTTTGATAACGTTGACATCCCAAACGTGAACAAGCTTTCGTTGTATGGACCTGATTTAATAAACACGTCCCTTTTTGAAGACTATTCTAGACATGGCGACTTGTGGTACGTGGTTGCACGGTCAAGAGAGCACGGTTATGTCGTGGGTATTACAAGAGATGCTTCCATAACTATATTTAACTCAACGGACAAGAACAAGTATTTAGAGTATGTGATTGGGGAAATTTATCCATTAATCTTAGAAGTTGCTCGCTAATTTTTCACTTGCGATTTCTGAACAGTTTAGCTCCGTCCCTCGGGTTACGCTGATCATAAAGAGTGATACGTGTTTTAGGCAACTAGATATCTTTGCATTGCGAGGAAGAAAAGTGAATCTACCAGTCGATTCGTCTCTAATAAAGAAAAAGGGAGAGTTTAGCGCAGTTTAATTGGTCCTAAACGTTTTTCACGCCGCTTTAGGAATGCGCTTTCTACGCCAGTTACAACGGCCATAACGGAAACGGATCCCTGCAATTCCTTGTCCACTCTTGCACCCCAGATTATCTTTGCCTTTGGAGGTACAGAACGTTTCATGATTTCGGCTGCGTGATTAACCTCGAAGAGGGTTAGGTCTTCTCCGCCAGCAACATGTATCAGTAGACCACGCGCCTTTGTCACATCTTCTATGTCGAGGAGTCGCCCATTTAAGGCCCTTTCGACTGCTTGCTCTACTCTGCCTTCTCCAGCACCGTCTCCGATCCCTATTGATGCAAGTCCGGCTCCCTGCATTATGGTCCTCAGGTCCGCGTAGTCTAGGTTAATTAAGCTCGCCGTAGTTATTGTTTCAGTTACACCTTTAACAAATTTCCCGATAGTGGTGTTAGCTACGCCTAATGCCTCTCTAAAGGGTAAGTTTCCAGCTACTTTAACAAGCCTGTTGTTGTCAATCACTACGACGGTGTCACACGATCTCTTTAGACTGTCCAATCCTTTCTTCGCTACGGACATTCTAGCCGTTTCAACATCAAAGGGGAGGGTAACTACTCCTATAATTAGATGCGGGACTGCTGACCCTAAGTATCTTTTACGTAGTTCTTCTGCTAAGGCAATTGAAGAGCCTGTTCCTGTTCCTCCACCTAGTCCAGCCACCAGAAATATTATGTTTGCCTCTGATACTTCCTTAGCAACATCATCTGCACTTTCACGTAAGGCTCTCTCCCCTAACTCCGGGTAGCCGCCGCAACCTAATCCTTTGGTGAGGTTCGCACCTATCAGAATTCTTCTGTCAGCCCTGCTAATTCTTAAATGATTTGCGTCGGTGTTCACTGCAACAAGTTTACCTCCGGCTATGCCTTTTTCCTTAACCCATGTTATTACGTTGGATCCAGCACCGCCTATACCTACAGCTACTACTGAAGGCTGGGCAAGTCTAGCGAATTGTTCGATCTTTTCTTCTTCACTTATAAAAGCTGGAGCTTCTGTTTCAACGATTGTTGGTTCTACTTGCACAAATGTTCACCTCTTATGCAGTAACAGAGGCAACACAAATTAATAAATATTGCGTCTTACGAATCGCTATATATGATATGCTCTAAAACATACCACTTTTCGGAATACATCTTATAATCCTGCAGCTTCTAGAAATTAAAAAGGGGAAAACATGAGCAAGCTTGAGTTAATGGAGAAGTTCATGAACGCATTCGTTGGAAATGGCTTCCACCTAATAATAAAGGAGCGAAGAAACAGCTTTCGTGTGCACACAATTGCAGTTATGCAGAAAGTGGATGAGACATGCCCAGTCAAAGAAATTCCAGTAGGCGATTACTTTCTCCATCTCATAGTAACAGATCAACATGGGAAGGAAGCGTCAATGGTGTGCAACTGGAGCCAAGAACTCTTGAAAAGCCTGCTGGAAAACTTCAAAGTCGCAAAAGCAGCGGGGCACTCACACATTACGATGCTCAGAAATTCCATAACAAACGACCCGAACGACTGGGTCTTAGCATGGGGAAGCCATGGAGAACAACCGAAAACAACGCAGATAACATACATCAGCTAAAACTCCATTACTCCTCATTTGTAAAAAAGGAGAAGAAATCCAGACCTGATAAGCACTTCGCTCTTCGAAGACTATTGTGCATGGAGAATTTGGAGTGTTTATCGCCTTTTAGTACTTATTCATAGATTCTTTTTATTGAATTGTATGCTTTTTCTTCTGTTCTTGCTATTGACAATAATAGTTCTGGAATTTCGCTTCTAGGAAAATTTTCCATTATTGAATAATTAATGTTTAACTTTTAAAGTGGTGATCTTAATTTGTGATAACTAAAAAATGCTTGATTAAAAAGTAATTCGTGCTGGTGAGTCATGATGGGTGGTGTTGCTAAGGGATTATGGAATATTGTCTTAAGCGGTTATCCCAGAGCTGGAAAATCCATGCTTGCTAGGCGTCTTGTTACTGATAACCCGCATTTTGCTAGGGTGGGTGTTGATGAACTGAGGGAAATGCTTTTCAACGAGGCTTATCCGTGCCGCAATGAGTTACTAGTATATTCCATGATTGCGGAGATGCGAGATATGCTGCTTGGAGATGGCTACAGCGTCGTAATTGACTCAACAGCCCCGGATAATATCACACGCCAGTTTCTGCTAACAACAAGGGTTAAGCCTGTCAATAAATTGCTCGTCATATTAAATGTTGATAAAGATATTCTAATTGAAAGAAGCGTCGAGAAATTCGGCGATGCACATCCAGTTTTTGCATATGACAAGCGCTGGGAGTCGCCGAAAAGCAGCATTGCCACATTCAAGTTCAGAAGCAACAGCCCAGAAGAATTCGAAGCTTACTATGCGAGTCTAACTGAACTGCTGGAAAGCGAAACGCATCCTTTCAAACCAGAATTTCACCGCGTACCTTTACCATTAAAAGAAATTAGAAAGGCTCTTGAAAACTTCTTGAAAAAGCGCTCCTAAGAAACTAGAACGTTTCTTAAGTTTTTTATGCTTTGAAAACAGAACTAATCAGATTAGGGGACACTGTTTGGAAGCCTACATTCTCATCAACACAGAACCCGGCATGATATGGGCAGTCGCAGAAGCCACACTCAAAATCGAAGGAGTTAAAATGGCCCACGCAGTAACAGGACAATTTGACGCCGTGGCTTACGTGGAGTTCCTAAAGATGGAGGATCTTGGGAAAATAATCGAAAAAATCCAGCGCCTTAGGGGTGTTCGTCGAACACAGACCTTAATAGCTATCCCGCCCACAATCAGAAAATAAACATGTAATATCAGAAAAACCGAACCTTATCATGCTGTTGTTTAGGAGACAGCTTGAAAATAAGGAAAATTTAAGCTTTCTTAGGATGGAAAAACAAATATTCATTCACATGGTTTGGTTTGTTAGGAGGTTAATTTGATGATTGTTAGACCAGCTGATGTTCCATTGAAGAAAGCGTTGGGTGTGACGTTTAAGACTCTTGCAACGGGAGCAAATATTATGTGCACGGTTATGTACTATGAGAAGGGCGACGTTGTTCTATTCCATAAACATTCTAGCGAGCAGGTTGGATATGTTGTTGAAGGGAAGTTGAGGCTTAAGACAGGAAATGAGGACTTAGGTATAATTCAAGCGGAAGATTCATACTTGATAAGAGGAAACATGCTGCATTCACTTGAAGCCTTAGAAAAATCAGTTGTAGTTGACACATTCTCTCCACCACGTGAGGAGTACAAAAACAAATAACAGCACAAGGAAATTCTTCCAAAGTGTGGTAATTCAACAGGGTGAGCACGGTGACTTAAAAGGGATAAAACCTCATATTCTTTAGATATTCTATGGCTATCTTTGTGTTCTCAAGCTTTGAGCGGTTTCCGTAAGCCTCAACTTCAAGGCACATTCGGGGTTTTAGCCCATAACGTTTTAATGCCTCAAAGAACTCGTCCCAATCAATGCTTCCCTCTCCTGGCACGAGGTTGCTGTCGAAATCCCCGTGGTTGTTTAAGTGAATATATGCAAGATGGTCTGCAAGGATTTCAACCCATCTTTCGATCGGCATCTTGGAGAAATGTTAGCATGACACGTGTCGAGTAACGCCCTAAAATTCTCCATGAAAACTCCGTGAATTGCCACCTCATTTCCAAAATCTTTCAAGGCTTGCTTATAAGACCGAAGGAGAGTTTCCCAGTCCCCGTCAAGTATCCATGGAAGAGCAAAGGAGGTTATTTCAATTCCGTAACGGCCCGCCTTCGCAAACTCTATGAAATCATAAGCGACTTCATCTGTAGTCTGAACAAAAAGCTCATTCATTAAATCACTCCCCAAAACTTAGAGTTCTCTGCCACCTGCGTAGGTGTTAATTTTCGCTTTAACAAGAAATCCGCATAGTTCCTCTACATCAATGTCCATGTTACAGAGAATCGGAAGAGGTTTGTTAAAAATTTTGCTAATATCCCACTAAGCCAAACGTCTTAAGACGGAAAAGGAAAAAACGGACTAATTTCAGTAAACATTAAAATATTATTGAATCTTTTCTCTCGTTAATGTGATCAATATGAAACTTTTGAAGCCGTCAAAACTTGAGGTTGGCGATACCATTGGAGTGGTTGCACCTTCCCATCCAGTCTTGCCTTTTCAAAATATGTATAATCGTGGAGCTGAGAATCTCAAAAGGCTTGGTTTTAAGGTGAAGGAAGGAAAAACTGTTAGGCTTCAGCACAGGGGCTATATGGCTGGAACCGACATTCAAAGAGCCGATGACATTAACAGCATGTTTGCAGACAAGGAAGTCAAAGCAATCATCTGCGCTTTAGGCGGGCAAGTCGCAATTCGAACTCTGCGCTATTTAGATTTTGATATAATCAAAGCGAACCCTAAGATCTTCTCTGGAATGAGCGACATTACAACCTTTCACGTGGCTTTCCTGGCGAAGACCGGTCTTGTCGGTCTTCATCAGACAGATGTCGTTTTCGGGTTCGGAGCGGACATGGACACCAAAGAAGCCAAATATGAAATGGATCTTTTCTTCAAGGTCACTAGGACCGCTGAACCATTGGGGTTGTTGCCAGCATTCACACGCTGGGAAGCATGGCGAGAAGGCAAGGCTAAAGGTAGACTATTCGGTGGAAACATTCCAAGTCTACAAGCATTGCTCGCAACACCATACTTCCCGAAACTGAATCAAGACATTATTTTCTTTTGGGAAGCCATGGCACAACCATTGGATCACATCGACCAAAGACTAGTTCAATTCAGAGAGGCTGGCTTATTTGAGAGAACGAAAGGCATGCTAGTCGGTAAGATCAGAGGCGAAGAAGCCAAGGTAACAAAAGACATTACTCGCGAGGTTAAGAACGTTGTTTTAGATGTGACGAGGGAATTTGATTTTCCAATTATCGCGGGTATGGATTTTGGACACTTTACGCCCAATGTGCCACTGCCAATGTGGCTGAAAGCAAGTATGGACACCGAAGGAACAAGGGTTTGGATAAATGAGCCCTACGTAAAATAGTTTCAAAAATCACCGCAAGAATCTGAGCGTAGCAAATTCAATATTCTATTCCTTTTCTAGCTTGAAAACCCTTGTTGTATGGGTGTTTAACCTCTCTCATCTCTGTGACCAAGTCAGCGGCTTCAATTATTTCGCTGGGTGCGTAACGTCCAGTTAGCACAAGCTCAACGTGTTTAGGCTTGCTCCTTACTAGTTCCAAAACTTTTTCAAGACTTATCAGTTTCAGGTTTAGGGCTACGTTAATTTCGTCTAGGATAACCAAATCGTATTCTCTGCTTTCAACAACCCCCTTGGCTAGTTGAAGGGCTTCCTCGGCAAGTTTAATGTCTTCTTTTCCTGGTGGCTTTTGTGTCACGAATTTCCCTCTGCCGAAGGCTTTAAGCTTGAGGTTCGGAAGCTTGTCTATTATGTATAGTTCGCCGTAGTCGAACCCGCCCTTTATGAATTGGATTATGTAGACTTTTAATCCTCTGCCTATGGCTCTTAAAGCGAGTCCAAAAGCCGCTGAAGTCTTGCCCTTCCCATTTCCAGTATAAACCTGAACAAGTCCTTTTTCAAGTTTAGGCATCATTCAGCCTTCTTAAATTTTCCGCGCAGAAGTTTTTCAGCAGCGGAGGCTGGGTCTATCTTCCTTTCAATAATTTTCTGCAAAAGTTCCTCAAATTTCCCTTGCTTCTTTAAGTCTTCTATTATTGACCCTACCACTTTTTCTTCTATGGCTTCGATGAGTTCGGCTTCGGCTTTCCCCAGGGTTCTTTTACGCTCTGTTTCCTTTTCTAGAAATCGCCTATGTTCTTCCAGTTTTTCAATAAGTTGTGGGACGCCTTCACCTGTTAGGGCTGTTGTTTTTAGGATAGGCGGTTTCCATGCAGTTTCCTTGTTATTTAGTTGCAGTATTGATTGAATGTCCGTTACGGCTTTGTCTGCGTTTTCCCTGTCAGCCTTGTTCACTACAAAGATGTCGGCTATCTCCATCAATCCAGCCTTTATGGCCTGTATTTCATCCCCTAAACCCGGCGCGTGAACAACAACTGTTGTTTGCGCCACCTTTATTATCTCCACTTCGGACTGCCCAGCACCAACTGTTTCAACTAGGATTATGTCTTTGCCAGCAGCATCCAAAACTTTGACAGCGTCTTTTGTTACTTTTGCTAATCCTCCCGAATAATTGCGGGTTGCCATGCTACGTATAAAGACGCCTTGATCTGTGCTTAGCTCTTGCATTCGAATTCTGTCACCTAGAAAGGCACCACCCGTAAATGGACTTGTAGGGTCTACGGCTATGACGCCTACAGTTTTGCCTCTCCGCCTATATTCCCGCACAATTTTTTCAATGAGAGTGCTTTTTCCAGAGCCACTTGGACCTGTTAATCCTATTATGTGGGCTTTTCCCGTGCGGGGGTAGATCGAGGCTATCAGTTTTTTTGCTTCCGCTGTATTGTTTTCGATGATGGTTATGGCTCTTGCTATGCTTCTGCGGTCTCCAGCCAGCACTCCTCGCGTTATTTCTTCAATTTTTGCCAAAACTTTTGCACTTCTTAGGTTTAGGTTCTTTTTGGCATGTTTTCAAAGACGAATTGTATTATCTTTTCTGTCGGTGTTCCGGGTCCAAATATTTCTTTTACTCCAAGCTTTTTCATTTCCTTTATGTCTTCTTCTGGGATTATGCCCCCCGCGAAGACCATTATATCCATTAAGCCCTCTTGCCTTAGAAGTTCCATTATTCTCGGGAACAATGCCTTATGGGCGCCTGAGAGAATGCTTAAACCTATAACGTCCACGTCTTCCTGGAGGGCTGTTTGAACGATTTGTTCTGGAGTTTGCCTTAAACCCGTGTAGATTACTTCCATTCCAGCATCTCTTAGGGCTCTGGCTACCACTTTGGCTCCTCTGTCGTGGCTGTCAAGTCCTGGTTTAGCGATTAAAACTCTAATTTTTCTCTTGCTTTGCATTTTATTTCGCCTCTTTAAATTATGATTAATTCTTTATATTCTCCGTAAACTTTTCGCAGCACATCAGTAATTTCGCCCAGCGTTGCGTAGGCTTTTACCGCTTCAATTATCATTGGCATGAGGTTTTCATCCTTCTCCGCAGCATAATGGAGTTTTTCAAGTGCTTCCTTCACTTTTCTGTTGTCTCTTTCCCCTTTTAGTTTTTGGAGTTTTGTAACCTGTTCTTTTTCCACTTTCGGGTCTACCCTCAAGAGCTCTATCGGACACTTTTCCTCTTCAATTGCATATTCGTTTAAGCCAACTACTATGCGTTTTTTCTCATCCACTTCCCTTTGGTATTTGTAGGCGCTGTCAGCGATTTCTTTCTGGAAGAATCCCTTTTCTATGGCTACTATGGCTCCGCCCATGTCATCTATTTTTTGAATGTACTCCATGGCTTTTTGTTCCATCTCGTTTGTTAGGGCTTCCACGTAGTAGGAGCCTGCGAGCGGATCTACGGTGTTTGCCACTCCGCTTTCATGAGCTATTATTTGCTGAGTTCTTAATGCTACTCTTACGGATTCTTCTGTTGGCAAGCATAATGCCTCGTCAAAGGAGTTTGTGTGTAAAGATTGGGTTCCGCCTAGGACTGCTGCTAAGGCTTGAATTGTGGTGCGTACAATGTTGTTTTGTGGTTGCTGTGCCGTGAGGGTGCAGCCTGAAGTTTGAACGTGCATTCGCATCCACATGGACCTCGGGTTTTTAGCGTGGAACCGCTCTTTCATTATTTTTGCCCAAAGTCTGCGGGCTGCTCGGAATTTGGCTATCTCTTCGAAGAAGTCGTTGTGGGATGCGAAGAAGAATGACAAGCGATGAGCGAAATCATCCACCTTTAACCCTCTTTCTACCGTGGACTCTACATAGGCTATGCCACCGTAAAGCGTGAAGGCTAATTCTTGCAAAGCGGTTGAGCCTGCTTCTCTTATATGGTATCCGCTTATACTTATGGGGTTCCACCTTGGCAGGTGACGGGCACAATACTCTATTATATCCGTCACGAGTTTCACTGAAGGCTTCGGAGGAAATATGCTCAGTTTCTGGGCGTAATACTCCTTCAACATGTCGTTTTGTGTTGTCCCTCCAATCTTCTCTCTAGACACGCCTTGCTTGTCTCCTACAGCTACGTACATGGCAAGCAGCATGGCCGCCGGACCATTTATAGTCATAGAAGTTGTAACTTTATCGAGTGGTACTCCGTCTAATAGGATTTCCATGTCCTTTAGCGATGAGACTGCTACTCCGCATATGCCAACTTCTCCCCTTGCCACAGGGTGGTCTGAATCATAACCCATTATTGTCGGATAGTCAAAGGCTATGCTCAAGCCTGTTTCACCCTCTTTTAGAAGGTATTTGAATCGTTGGTTCGTTTGCTCCGCTGTGCCGAAGCCTGAAAACATCCGCATAGTCCATAAGCGGCCCCGGTACATTGTTGCGTGCAAGCCGCGGGTGAAGGGATACTCGCCTGGGAACCCCAAATCCCGCAGGTAATCCAACGCTTTAACATCTTCCGGTGTGTAGATGCCCTTTATCAGCATGCCCGAATGATTTCGGAATTCTTTTCTCCTTTCCGGACACTGTTTAACCCAGTTGGGCAGCGTTGTCTTTTCCCAGTGTTCCCGCTTCTGCTTTATTTTTTCTATTTCTTCTTTGCCAAACATTACCGTGTTGTGCCTCCACATTGAACTGCTTAGCGTTTGACTAACATATCGGTATCAAACCTAAAAAGATATTTTCTTATCGGTCCAGAACCATCAACTTCAACATCAAAGTTAATGATCTTTATATTCAAATTCTAACAAATAAAGCAATATGCCTCGTAAAAAGTCACAGAAGAAGAGGAAGCATAAGCCCGTTGGCATAGAAGCAGTCGTTGAGCCAGGTGTCGGGGCCTTGTATGTCAGAGGCATGTGGATGAAAAGGCTGAGTGAACTGGGCAAACGAAAAAAAGTCAAGAAGCGCCCTTATCAAAAGAAAATATTAGCATCAAGTTGATTATAGTCCGAGTTTTTCTTCCACAATTATTATCACCATGTCTATTGCTCTGGGCTTCTTTTCAATTATGGCAGTTATGTTGCATATTCTGTTCTCTGCGTCACAGTCTAAGCATTTGCCAGCCTCAACACAGGGTAACAGTTCCCAACCTCGTTCTTTTCTTATTCTTTTTGCGTTTAACGGTGCCGCCACTTTTCTGATTCTGTCCAAAGCTTCTTCCACATTCTTAACTATCTTGTTTACTCCAACGACGACCATCGCTTTTCTCGGTCCGAAAATCATACCTGCAACCCTATTCCCGGTGGCGTCAATATTGACAATTTTTCCATCCATAGTTAGTGCGTTTGAACCGGACAAGAATACATCTGCTAACAAGGCTTTTCGTGCCACTTTTCTTCTCTCCTCTTTCGCAACTTTCTCATCGAAGGGCCAAAGCAATCTATAGCCTCTTCTCTTTAACTCCTCAAAAACGCCAATCTCTTCTAAAGTTAGAGAGTCTCCCGCCCCTACTGTTGCTTCTTGTGGGATTTCTTCAATAATGCGTTGCAGAGCTTCTTTTCGATTTTTTGCGTAGATAGCCCTAAATCCATTGCGTTTTATGGCTTCTAATGTTTTATTCACAACATGACTATGGTTGCTTGCGTTTTCCATCGTATTCGCCTCGATAAAGTTGTAGAGTTAACTGTATCTGGCCATCTGCATAAAAAATGTTTTAGCTTAAGATTCGTTGGTTTGCAAGGTTAAATTTTTAACGCTCTGAACTAGATTCTCGTTTGTGAAGTTGAAAAGTTCATTGACAAAAAGAAATGAAACCTCGTGGGAGTCAACTCCAAAACTTCATCTGCGATATATTAGGTTGCCCGATCAGGTTTTGGACATCTACGACGACCTGATTTACAAATCTGAAAGAGTTATCGTTGGCAAGTCTCAAATCACATCAGCGCATTCGGTTACGTTTGATGGGGAGGCTGTTCTTGCGCCTGGTTTTCAAATCGTATATTTCGAGTTGATGGGAAGGTGGTTTACGGTTGGTAAAATAAGAGATTTGCGGGGAAGGCACACTGGATACTACTGTGACATTGTTACACCCCCGAAGCTATTGGATGATGGCGGTGTTGAACTTATTGACTTGTTTCTAGACCTCTGGGTTTCACCTGACCTTAGGTTTAAGGTGCTAGATGAAGAGGAGTTGGAAAGCGTTTTCGTTAAAGGTTGGATTACGAAACGACTTTACGATATGGCAAAGACAGAATTAAGAAAGCTTATCACTCTGGTGGAAAAGGGAAGTTTCCCGCCGTACTCCGTTAAATACTTAGAAAAGAGACTATGTCTTTAATTTGGGTGTGTAAGAGGCACAACAGATGAAGAAAAAGTATGTGTGGACTTCGGAAGGCTTAGAGCTTAGAGGAAAGTATCTGTGGAGCGGCGAACTCATTACTGCACTTTACAGGCATCTGGGAGTTGAGCCTGGAATTACCGCTGTTGATATTGGGTGTGGATCAGGGTTTTTTACAAGACTGATCGCCAAAGGCTTACAAGGACAGGGCAGGGTTATCGGAGTTGACATCGACGAAAAGCTTCTGCGTTCTGCTCGAGAGTTAGCCGAAAAGGAAGGTTTAACTCCTTTGATAGAATTCAAAAGTGCAAGTGCTTATAGGCTTCCTTTTCCAGAAGATTTTGCTGATGCCGTTGCTTGCCACACTTTGCTTTATGTTCTTGGAAATCCGTTGAAGGCTCTGCGTGAAATGGTTAGAGTAACAAAGCCTAATGGAAGAGTTGTGGCTGTAGAACCGGATTATAGAGGATGCGTGATCTATAACCCATTTGATGAAAGGTATGATGAACTGGCGTATAAATTCAACGCTGCACTTATTAAGGCATTTAAGGAAATTTATGGTGCAGACCTCTGCATAGGATCAAAGCTTCCGTCAATTTTTATAAAAGCTCAACTAAAGCAAATTGAGGCTTATGGATACTTGCTTCCAACCAGCCCGCTCACATGGGAGAATAAATACCCAATTGAGGAGTTAGTGGATTATTATAAGAAATCGTTACCCGAGTTAACGTCTTGGAGCGAGGAAGAGAAGAAAGCCATGGAAGATTATGGAATATCTAGAGAAGAGTTTGAAGCATATCTCCGCAAAACAGTCGACAGAATAACGGATATCACTAAGAATCCACAAAAAATGCGAACTCATACTTTTATATCTATGCGATCATTCTTCGTAGTTATCGGGAAAAAGCAATAATCAATGCGGGAGTTACATGATTTCAGATCGTGAAAATATAAAATTGGATGTTCCTCTAGTGCATTCTAACGCTCAATATTGCCACATAGACAGCCTCTCCATGATTTTGAGGAGACTTGGTGACGCTTATGAGGCTTGGTATATGGGCTGTGCGTCTGGGCAGTTCTTTGGCTTAGGCTACTTTCCAAAACCCGATTTCATTAAGCTAAGTTTTGGTATTTACCCACTAGACTGTCTGTTGACTTTTCTCGAAGAGCATGGTTATTCCTATATTTATGATGAAGGAAAAAGTTGGGAAGAAGCCCTTTCGACTTTAAAAGAGTTTTTAAGGAATGATACACCTGTGCTCATCATATCTCATATGGGTTGGCTGAGCTACAATAAAGAATATGAAATTATGAGAAGCGTTGGTGGCGTGGTCGATCATTACGTGGTGATCACTGGCTTTCGAAATGATGAGGTTTTATACGTTAATGACCCTCACCCAGATTGGCACAAAAAAGACGCAGAACTCCCTGTTCCTAACTTCAGAGTTGGATGGATGGAAAAACTATGGGAAATTCAATCATTGCGGTGTCCAATGCTCGTGGTAACAGGAAGGAAGAGCAAGCCAGACATGAGGGATATTTTGATACGGGCTCTTAATAGAGCGTTGAAGAATCTAAACACCAGGAGTGGCTCTCGGGGTCTGGCAGGATTAAGAAGGGCAAGCAGAGAAATTCCTATTCTTCTACGGAAGAACGACCCTTCGATGAGGAACTCGATGGGCGAATGGGCGTTCTTCACCTTTAGAGTATCGGAACAGAACCGCAAAGACATAGCGAAATTCCTATCGCATGCGTCCACTGAATTGAATCTGGAAAAATTAAAAGAAGCTGGCAGTTCAATGGTTGAAGCTTCAAAATGTTACGCAAATCTTCGTCAAATTTTTAGAGAATCCTTAGAAAGCGGGATACCAACATCTCAAATTGCATATGATGTCGGAGCCCTGCTATCTCGAGCTTACGAAAATGAGAGACAATGCGTAAAACTAGTGAACGCAACTCTTCGCACGCTCTTCTAAGCATATCATGTTCGTCTCATTTTTTGAGACAATTGTTATCTGACAAATAAAAAAGTTCTTATATAGATGTTTTTTACAATGTTTGCTACGCAAGTGTATTTCATTTACAGAATTTCTTGAAGATTTGCAGATCTTCATGAGAGATTAATGTCATTGAAGAATACAGTATATTATACCAACTTCGTGTTTTGTCCGTTATGAAAATAAGCTCATCAAAAATCTCGGTATTAGGCTTTAGTGAAACAGGTTTTTGAGGTTCCCAACATAGTGATATTTTTCTCCGATGAGGATATACCTCGGGGCTTCCATCTCTGTTTACCCATCCAATGTATTCATTATCTTCAAGGTACCGACTAGAAATTTCCCAGAGCCCCATAACACATCCTCGTGTTAACTCTAACTCTCCCAATTGCTGATCTGTCAGCCCGCTATCCTGAATATATCTCTTAAGTCCGCTCCTCATGTTTTGGAGCACATAAAAAACAAGCATATCTCCTTCACTAACTCTATCTTTTATTGTCTTTCTGTAACGGTAATCCACTCCCCATATTTTATTTTGTTTTACAATAAGCCAGTTGTACGGGTTAGTAACACAAAACCAACATCTCATTCGTTTTCACCATCGTGTTTAAGTTGCATATTTTTCATTAGTGTTATAAAAAAGAATGGAGTTTGGGTTATTCTGTTGGTTTGAAGTATTTTATGTCGTTTATGGAGGCTTTCCTTTCCTGTGGCGGTTTAAGGACTGCTTCGACTTTCATGCCTATGCTTACAGTGTCTGTTTCGCCTATTTTGTGAATTAATCCGCCGTGGGCTCCTTCGAACTTTATCAGCGCGTATATGACTGGTTTTTCAAGTTTTGAGCCGTCAACATCTATTGTGGCTATTGTGAATGTGTGGATTACGCCTTTCTTGCCTACGTCGACCCATTCCTCAAGTTTTGCGAAGCATTGCTCGCAGTACATTCTCGGCGGAACAAACACTATGCCACAGCGTGGGCATTTAGCACCCATTATCCTTCCATTTTCCTTTATCTCCTTAAAGAAGCGTTCGCCTGCAACACCCAGTGTATAAACATAGTCTGCTTCCATGTCGCCGAGCCAGTGGCGTACATTTAAAGGATTTATTATTTTCTCCAAACTCATGCTTTCACTCCCTTATTGGCTTGAAGTATTTTATGTCTGTGATTGCGCCAACCCGTTCTTCAGGCGGCTTCCAAACGGCTTTGACTTTCATTCCAAACTTGACCTCCTTCCAGTCCTTCACTTCGCCAATTCTGTGGATTATTCCCATTCCTTCAGATGCGCTGTCCAAATTTATAATGGCAACAATTATCGGCTCTTTCAATCTGGATGCGTCTGCCGCTAGGAATGAAACCGAATAAGTGTTGATTACGCCCGTATCCCTTACATAGGTCCAGCCGTCCGTTGGCGTATAGCATTTTTCACAGTATATTCTAGGCGGAACCATGATGCGCCCACATTTACTGCAGGTTGTTGCAATTATCTTTCCATTCTTTAGTTCTTCCAGAAATCTGCTCATAGCTATGCCAGCGCTCCAAGCAAATTTCGCTTTTGGCCTAAACTTTTCGGTTGGAACCTTCCCTTCCTTAACGTCTTTTGTTTCTAGGGCTTCACCCGGATAGTTCTTAATTTTAGCGCTCATCTTTCTATTTCCTCCTTTAACGCCTCAAAACGATTACTGAGCCGTACTGCATTAGGTCGCCCCATGCTTGCGCCAAGCCTGTTCTCGGGTCGGCTGGAATCTGCCTTTTTCCCGCTTCGCCGCGCAGCTGCCAGAAGATTTCGCAAACTTTCATCGTGCCCGCCGCCGCTATTGGGTTGCCAACGCCTAACAATCCGCCAGAAGGATTTATTGGTAAATCGCCGTCTCTTTGGGTTACGCCCTCAGCTGTCAGTTTCGGCGCTTCCCCCTTCTTGCAAAGTAATAAGCCTTCCATGTGGTGAAGCTCTTTATAGTCAAACGGGTCGTAGGGTTCAGCCACATCAATCTCTTTCGGCGGGTTTTTGATTCCAGCCATTTTGTAGGCCATGCGAGCCGCGCACTCCACGTAATCCGGATAGTACAAGTCACGATTTGTCCAATGCGTAGAGTCGATGCACCAGCCCACACCGTCAATCCAAACAGGGTTATCAGTAACCTCTTTTGCAACATCCTCCGAAGCCAGCACAACCGCTGCGGCGCCGTCGCTTGTTGGGCTGACATCTAAGCGTTGAACCGGCCAGCACATAATTTCAGAGTTTAAAACGTCTTCAACCGTTATGTTTGCACCTAATTGAGCACATGGATGGTCTAGGGCGTTTCGCTTGTTTTTGACGGAAACCAGGGCTATTTGTTCTTTCTTAATGTTGTGTTTGTGCATGTAGCGGTGCATTTCTAATGCGAATATCCAAACTAGGTTCATTCCTATTGGTCGTTCAAGGATTGGGTCGAATATCGTTGTGAAAGCGAATTGCGGATGCGGATAGCAAGAGGACATCTTCTCTTCGCTGACAACCAAGCATGTGTCAAACTGCCCAGAAGCAACGTGCCACCAGCCCGCAAGAGGCGTGAAAACACCTGTTCCGCCGCCGACAAAAACCCTTGAGTATGGCTTGTTGTAGGCTCCTGCTCCATCAGCCAAATATTCGCCTTTCATATGAACTCCGTCGAAGGCGTCTGGCGCCGAACCCATCACAACGCTTTGCATGTCTCGCAACTCTAATCCAGTAGCGTCGAGAGCCATCTTCGCTGCTTCGTAGGACAGTTCCTTGCCAGTTTCTTTTAGGTTTCTTCTGAATAGGGTTAAGCCAGCTCCAACGATTGCAACTCTTTTCTTTCCAAACATTTCATTTTTCACCTCACTTGACATTGCTTAAAACAGCCACGACCCCGGTTGCCGTTGGAATTCCACGCCAAGCTTGTGCCAAGCCGACCTCTGCATCTAGTATCTGCCTTGAGCCTGCTTCGCCTCTCAACTGCAGAACGGCTTCGAGAAGTTTTTGCATTCCAGAAGCCTCCAATCCGTATCCCATTCCAAGCAAGCCTCCGGAGGGGTTTACTGGGAATTCGCCGTCTAGGGATGTGATTCCCTCTTCTGTTAGTTTTCCAGCTTCGCCATACTCGCACAGTTTTAGTGCTTCAATGTGTTGAAGTTCCTTGTAGGCGAACAAATCGTGAACTTCTGCGAAGTCTATTTCCTTCCATGGATTGCTTATTTTTGCTGTCTTATATGCCATTTCAGCAGCCAGTCGCGTGTACTCTGCCCTTGTCCAATCATGTGTCTCTAAATTTGGGGTTTCAGTGCACCATCCGACACCCTTAACCCAGATGGGATTGTTTGTAAGTTTTTCTGCGGCATTCTCCGAGGCTAAAACCATTACTACACAGCCGTCTGCTGGTGTGCTTATCTCCAACTTTTTCAGTGGGTGGAAACATATGTCTGAGCATAAAACTTGATCTAGGGTTATGTTTGAGCCGTAGGCTGCGTATGGGTTTTCTATGGCGTTTTTCTTGTTTTTCACAACAACTTGGGCGCACTGCTCCACGGTTGTGCCTGTGTCATGCATGTAGCGTTGCATCTCCATCCCCGCAACGTAGTATGGGTGTCCTCCTAGTGGCCTATTGAATATCGGGTCTAGGCCGAAGGCAACGATGTCCATGTACGTGAGTATATCTGAGGCTTTGCTGTGGGCCTCAACAACAACGGTGTCGAATTGTCTGGTTTTGATGAGCATGTAAGCTGTTGCCAGCCCAAGCATGCCGTCGCCAGAAACCGTGAAGAGATGGCGTAGTGCAGCGCCCAACTGGTCTGGGACGAACTCATCGAATATGCTGAAGCCTTCCAAGTAATCCTCAGCGCACGTCACGAAAACATCAACGTCTTTCCGCGGGTTAATCCCCTCTGCATCCTCGTAGGCTTTTACAGCAGCTTCAAACATCAGTTCTTTGTAGGAAAGTTCAGGAGTTATCGGTCGAAAGCCAACACAACCAACACCAACAATTGCAACTTCACTCATTTCTATTTCCTTCCTTTCTCAATTTTGGAGAGCTATAATGTAAAAGCTTGTTTACATAAAACTTTCGTGAAAAATTCTGAAAAGTATTAAGGAAACTTAAATACTTGTTTAAATACTATTCGTCTCTCCCTTAGCCATAGCCAAAAAGGAGAAATTGTACTTGAAGGGTAAACCCCTTGTCTCAATAGTTTCTGCTGGCTTATCAAAATTTGGAAAGCTGGAAGGCCTTTATGCGAGGGAAATCTTTGCAGAAGCAGCCAAAGAAGCGTTTGACCGCTGTCCAAACCTAGACCCTAAAAAGGACATACAAGCTTTGTTTGTTGGGCATATGGGCGAATCCTACGAGCATCAGGGACACACAGGCGCAACTATAGCTGACTGGGCTGGACTATTGCATATACCAGCCACAAGAACAGAAGCCGCATGTGCTTCTTCCGGAGCAGCCTTGAGGGCTGCGATTTACGCGGTGCTTTCAGGCTTATGCAACGTTGTTATGGTTGGCGGAGTGGAGAAAATGACCCATAGAACCACGCCTGAGGTCACGGAATTTTTGGCTATGGCTTCTGATTATCCCTTCGAGCAGTGGCATGGCATAACTTTTCCTGGATTGTTTGCGTTGATGGCAACGGCGCACATGCATGAGTATGGCACGACCGAGCGGCAACTGGCCATGGTTGCCGTGAAAAACCATTATCACGGACGTCTAAACCCGAAGGCTCACATGCAGAAGGAGATAACCCTTGAAACCGCTTTAGGTTCACGGGTTATTGCTTGGCCCCTTAAGCTGTATGATTGCTCGTTAATCACTGATGGGGCGAGCTGCTTGATTCTGGCAAAGCCAGAATTAGCCAAAAAATACACAGACATGCCAGTGCACATAATTGGGAGCGGACAGGCCAGCGACACCATAGGCATTTATGAGAGGGAAGGTTTCACTTCGCTTGCAGCCGCCAAACTAGCAGCTAAAAAAGCCTATGAAATGGCAGGTGTGAAACCAGAAGACATGGATGTGGCGGAAGTCCACGACTGCTTCACAATAGCCGAGATAATAGCCTACGAGGATTTGGGCTTCTGCAAGCCTGGCGAGGGCGGACGCCTTGTCGAAAGTGGAGAAACAAAGCTTGGAGGAAGAATTCCAGTGAACACTAGCGGCGGCCTAAAAGCTAAGGGTCATCCAGTGGGCGCAACGGGGACGGCGCAAGCCTACGAGATGTGTTTGCAGATGACTGGACAAGCGGGCAAGCGGCAGGTGAAGGATGCTGAAATAGGCTTAACTCATAATGTGGGTGGTTCAGGCGCCACAGCCACAGTTCACATTTATAGGAGGGGCTAAATGATGAGCGAGCAAGCTCCCTTCACAGTAGAACAATTCTACAAATACATAAGTCAAGGAAAGCTCATGGGCGGAAAATGTAAAAAATGCGGAAAAGTGCATCTTCCTCCGAGGCCCTTGTGCGACAAGTGCTTTTCGAAGGAGTTTGAATGGGTTGAGCTTCCACATAAAGGAAAATTGTTGACATATACGGTTGTTCATGTGGCACCACCCCAATTTCAGGGAATGGCGCCATACGCCGTGGGCATAGTCCAACTTGAAAACGGCTTGAGAATCCCAGGAATGATTAGAGGCGTAGCCCTAGAACAGATAAAAGTAGGAATGCCATTAACAATAGACTTTGGAGAATGCGCAGCAACCCAACAATGGCCACAATGGCCAAGATACTACTTCAAACCAACATCCTAAGCCCTTTCGGGTATACTGAAGAGAAGCTCAGTTGAAAGTTTTTGATATCTTGCCAGCGTTATAAAAGTTCTCAATTCTATTGAGAATTTTCTCTATCCTCATGTGAGGTTTCATCTCGTTTCTCCATTCTTGCGGAAGTTTCCTTTTAAATTTCCCTGTTGCACGCCCGTCCATAATAACGATGATTCCCTTATCCTCGGGACTGCGTAAGAGTCTTCCTGCAGACTGCGCTAATGCGTTTAAACATGGAATATCGTTTGCGTATTCTATGGCTTTGTTCCCAAATTTCTCTTTAAAATATTTGTAAAGGGCTGTTTGAAGCTCTGTTCTTTTTGGATAAGGTAAGCCAACAACAATCACAGCCGAAAGCATGCTTCTTCCTCCAGTTGACATATCAACTCCTTCGCTTATTTTTCCTCTAGCCACACCAAAAACCACGCATTGCTCGTTGTTTTTCAGGAAATGAAGCACATCCAGAATCTTTGTGCCCCTTTCTTCAACGACCAGAGGCAAATCAAACTTTGCCGTTTTAACAACTTCATGCATCACCTCATACGAGGGGAAGTAAACAGCAACCCTTCCACTAGTTTTCCGGATAATCCGGTTAAGGTGTTCAGCAATCCTTTTCCATTGCATTTCACCACGTTTTTCAAACTTTGTCGTTACCGATTTATCTACGGCAATAAGCCTGTTTTCTGATGGAAACGAGCTGGGTAGTTCTAGGGCTTTGCAGCGACTTCTTTCAATCCCTAAAACATCTTTGTAATAATCTGCGTGCCAGAGGGTTCCTGACATGAGTATGGTTGAACGAAGTTTGTTGATAACGCTGGAGGCTAGGGCTGGGTCGAGACATCTGATTCCAAGCCTTATGTTTCTCCTCTTATCTCTATCGATTTCGATTTTCACGTATCGTGCGTAGCTTGAACTAGTAAGGCTTATCCAATCAGATAGAAAACTTGCACATCTGGATAGGTAAGAAACTGGGCTTTTACCAGTCTCAGCCCTTTTCAGTCGAATGAACTCTCCCTCATCTAAAAGTTCAGATGTGATTTCAAGCAGCTTATGGGGGTTGATTCTGAGCTTTTTCAATAAAGCGTTAACTACATAGTCTCTTTCAATGACATGTTCGACATCCAACCCGTATTCTCTATAAACATTTTTTCCAAGCTCAACCATTATGTCGTATGAAGCATCTAAAAAGCCGAAATCATCTAAGCCAAAGGTTTCAACTTCCTTCAAAGCCCTTCTGACGGATGTTGATGAGAGCTCATCTGAGAAGATGCCAGCTGCATAGTAGGGTAAACTGTGCGCCTCGTCAAAGACACAGTTGATATCCTTTACCTTTATCCCGGCTTTCCCCAGAATAGCCCCCCTAATCGAATCAACAAGAATGTAATTATAATTGCCGATGATTATGTCAGCGTATCTTGCGAGAATCTTAGTAATCTCGTAGGGGCAAAGTTCCTTATCACGGCAGATTTCGTATACTTCATCGGGCAGTAGAGGTCCAGCTTCCTTAATCTTATTGACAATGTTGTAAGCATGCCAACTGGGCTTCCATCCACTATAAGTTCTTTCATAGAACTTGCATGTTCTCCCAAAAGTGCCTTCCTTTAGGCTTTTGCAATGGTAGAGGAAATCTCGATAGCTAATATCTCTAAGTTTCGCATCCTTGATGGCGTAAGGGCACATTTCCTTTTTGCTCTTAAAGATGGAGGCGGTAAATCCGACATCGCAGTGTTCTTTTATGTTTTTGAGCTCTCGAGAATAGATTTCAAGCTGGCTCTTAGTTCTAGTTAATGCTAGGAGCCTACCTAATGAGTGGTCTAACTCTCTAGCCAAAAAGAAAGCTGTCAACACCGAAATAGACTTTCCAGTCCCGCATGGGGAGGAGAGCAAACCTATCTTTCCATTTCTAATAACGTCAAAGGAGAATTTTATCGCGTTAAGCTGGAAAGGGCGAAAGCTTGGGTAGGGAAAGAATTCTTTGACCAGCTTCTGCAATTCGCCTTTGTCTTCTTTTTTTGATTGCAACTCTAAAACCTCATGGGTAGACGCTTTTTTAAGTAAAGTTCCGCACCTCTGGCAGAAACGGCTCTTCTCATAATCCTTAAAAGAATAAGCTTCGTCACATCGGCGACAAATATACGTCGCTTTCGGAGATGACTCTTCTGCCATAGCCTCATTTAACCTCTTTTAATATGCTCAGCATCTTTCCTGAATTCGCAACATACCAATCAAGATTTCTCTCCTCGTTCCATGGGTAGAACCAGCCTGAAGTGCCAACGTAATATTCCAAATCAACCACTATATTCAACATAGAGTTTCTGTCATAAAAGAAGTTTATCGTTCACCATCACCGTTAAAATCCTTCAGATTTAAGTGGGGGCGTGAATTATTGATGTTTTAGGTGCGTGCATGTCTGGAAGTTTCAAGCCCAGAGTATTTGCGGATGTCCGGGAAAGTTTGGATGTCAAGGGCTCATTAGTTGAACTGGGGTGTGAGGTTGTTGAGAGGGTTCTAGCGCCTGCTGATTACGTGGTTGCAGAGGATTGTGCAGTTGAAAGGAAGGAGATGCACGACTTCTTCCGCTCAATATTTGATGGCAGACTTTTTGAGCAAGTTGAAAGGCTGGCTGAAGCCTATGAGAACCCCTTCCTATTGGTTGAGGGCGACGTGATTACGGCTGTAAAGGCGATCTGTAATCCCAAGGCCTTTTGGAGTGCCTTAGCAAAAGTGATAGCAGAGCATAACGTTTCCACAGTTTTTACGCCGGATGAGTGGAATACGGCTATGTTCCTACATAGCTTGGCCAGAAAGCTGCAAAGTGAGGAGAAAAGAAAGGTAGCTGTGAAGCACAAACCAAAAACGTATACGCTGAGGCAAAGGCAACTCTTGGCGGTGCAGAGCCTACCAAAAATAGGTCCTGAGAGAACTGAAATGTTGCTTAGAAGGTTTGGAAGCGTCAGGCGAGTCTTTCAAGCCTCAAAGAGGGAGCTGCTTTCTGTCAAAGGGTTGGGTGAAAAGACCGTTCAGGGAATGTCAGAACTTCTAGACACAAAGTATCCTAGCTTAGAACAATAACGGTTAATACTTTGGTGAAGCAATCTTAAATCTAGATGTGATTCGGAAATGGTTTATCCTCCTCGTATTCCTAGGCCTCTTAAACGCCCAGAGGAGCAACACTGGCCGTCTCCTACTCCGCTTCCAGTAGCACCGGCGGAAGACATTGGAAAAATTTTGAAAATGATTCTTGATAGGCTTGATGCAATCGAAAAAAGATTGGACAACATAGAAAAGCTTTTGGCCCAAACACGACCAATGCCATAACGAAAACGAAAAAAGGGTTTTGCAGGAGAAGTCTTCAATTTTCCTCGATTCCGCTTCAAAACCAGGCTGAAAAGAACTGAGAGAACTGATTAGAATCACAGAATTCAATCGAAGATTCTGATGGAGGGGTCTGTTAACTCTTCGGGACTTGAACTATGGGAGACCTTTCTTAAATTATTTATACACCTTGAAATGAAATACTCAGCCTACAAAAAGAGGAGGTGGGAGAATGACTGTTTTCATGGTAGAAACATATGTGGTAAAACCAGAAAAACAAGGGGAGTTCATGGCAATGATAAAGAAATGGGTCGAAGGGACAAAAAAGAACAAAGAGAAGTATAAAGAGCTAAAGTCATACAAACTGTTTGCTCATATGTTTGGTGGTAGTAGGCTTGGGTATTCTGAAATGTGGGAGTTTGAGAACTTGGCGGACCTTGAAAAACTTTTGAATAGGTTAATGCAAGACAAGGAATTCCAGACAATTCTGTCGGAGTTTTTTAGTCAAGTAGTGCCCGATACATGGTCAATAAGCATATGGAACCCTGTTATGTAAACCAAATGTAAAGCCTCGCCAGTTAACACTAACCTTTTTTTTAACGTGCGCGCCTAAGCCCCTAAGAGTTAACAGAACCTGATGGAGATATACTTTTAAGATTGTAAGGCAAAATACAAAATGGGATTAGAGGTTAGTATGGAGAAGATTTCTTGTCGTCTCTTAAACATTTGCAGAATGGTAGGTATGCTGTTTTAAAGAAGCTCGGTGAGGGCGGAAAGGGCGTTGTTTACAAGGCTAGAGATACTGTCTTGAACCGCGTTGTCGCAGTTAAAATGCTTAGGAGTGCAGCCTTCAGTGAAGAAGCGTATTCACGTTTTATGCGCGAGGCACAAGTGATAGCGAAGCTTAACCATCCAAACGTTGTCTCCATCCACGACATTGGCAAGGAAAATGAAAAACAGTTTTTTGTTCTAGAATTTGTTGATGGAATGAGCCTACGCGAGCTCATGGGAACTTATCCAGAAGGAAAATGCGATATACAAGCGGTCTTAAGAATTGGCATAGACGTTTGCAGTGCTCTTCAGTATGCGCACTCTCAAGGGATTCTTCATCGGGACATTAAACCCGAAAATATCCTGATCACTGAGGATGGAACTGCGAAACTGATGGATTTTGGTTTGGCTAAAATGCTGGGTCAGCCCAGCCTCACAGAGGAGGGAATAATAGTTGGCACGGTTGCTTATGTGGCTCCCGAGATAGCGTTGGGAAGGGGTGCTGACACTAGGTCTGACTTATATTCTTTCGGCGCGGTTCTTTACGAAGCAGTGACTGGAAGACCGCCTTTTCCTGGAGAAGATTCTGTAAAAATCATTTTCAGTCACATTCATGACTATCCAGTTTCGCCAACCAAGCTGAATCCGAAGGTTTCACAGCCCTTGGCCGAATGCATCATGAAACTTTTAGAAAAAGAGCCTGGAAAGAGATACCAAAACGCAGAAGACTTGCTTGGAGTGTTAAGGAAGATTGCCGAGGGGTTCTTAAGAGAAGTTTATGTGCCTTCCGTCAAGCCCAGCATTGTTGTTCTAAGTCCACGCCCTATTGCTGCAAGAGAGGTTCAGCTTGTCAATAGAGTTGAAGAGATGAGCATTCTTAGAGAGACTGTGGATAGAGCAGTTCGCGGCGAAGGTGGTCTTGTCTTTCTCTATGGAGAGGCTGGAATTGGCAAGACAAGGTTAACCAGAGAGCTGGGCGCCTATGCGCGTTTGCGCGGCATGAGGGTTCTTTATGGGAGGTGTCCAGCACTTTTCAGGATGGACGGTGTGCCCCCTTATGTTCTCTGGAGCGAGGTGATTAAAGATTATCTGCAGGATTGCACACCTGAGCAATTATATCGGGTGATTGGATTTTATCCAGGCGAGGTTTGTAAGCTGGTTCCAGAGATTAAACAGAAGCTTGGGGCTATTCCGCAGTCTTTGCCCATAAGTCCCGAGCATGAGCGTGACAGGCTTTTTGAAGCGGTTTCCCAGTTTGTCATTAACATTTCTAAGGAAGCCCCATTGCTGGTTGTTCTTGATGATTTACAGTGGACTGATCAGACTTCGCTTTTGCTATTACATTATTTGGCTCGCGGCGTTTATAGAGAACCTTTGCTTCTTCTAGGTGCCTATAGGGATACCGACATTGATGACAGACATCCTTTGTCTCCTGTCTTGACAGAATTGAATAGAGAGCGTCTGCTTCAATCCGTCCTATTGAAACGCATGTCTTTAACTGATGCATCAGAGATGATTAAGCAGATTTTAGAGCAAGAGGACGTGCCAAAAGAATTCTGTGAACTCGTCTATGAGAAGACAAGGGGCAACCCATTCTTTATTGAAGAAGTAATAAAGTCTCTAAAGGAAGAAGAAGTCATCTACCGTGAAGAAGATAAATGGAAGTTTAAGGAAGTTTCCAGAATTAAGTTTCCGAAGACCGTGGAGAGCGTCATAAAGACGAGAATAAGTCGGTTGGATGATGAATGCCAAAAGGTGTTGACCATGGCCTCTTTTGTCGGAAACGATTTCGCTTTTGATGCGATATGTGGAGTTACAGGTATCGAAGAGGATAAGCTTCTTGAATTGATGGAGAAGATGCTCAAAACCGGACTAGTCAAGGAGAGGGTAATCCGCGGGGAAGGTGTGTACTCCTTTGCTGATGTTATAGTGAGGGATGTCGTGCATGAGGAAGTTAGCCTTCTAAGGCACATGAAGCTTCACAGCATTGTAGGATGCGCTTTGGAGAAGGCGTACGCCAAAAAGATTGAAGAACATCTTGGGGAACTTGCCTATCATTTTCTGGAAAGCGGTGATAAAGATAAGGCTCTTGATTACTTTTTGAAGGCTGGAGAAAAGGCACAGAAGGTATATGCTCATAATGAGGCTTTTTCCTATCTTCATCACGCTCTTGAGCTCCTTGAAGAGAAAGGAGACAATATTGAACAAAAGGTTCGTATAATCGAGAGGCTTGGCGAACTTGAAATGTGGATGGGTAAAGCTGACCAAGGTTTTGAATACTGGGATAAAGCGTTAGCATTGTGGAATCAGCTAGAAGATAAGAAAAACATTGCAAGACTCCATGTCAAAATGGCGTCTTGGATCTGGCAGGCCACAGGCGAGAGGGACCTGGCTTCTGAGCATCATCGTACGGCTTTAGAAATACTTGAAAAAGAACCGGAAAGTGTAGAATTAGCCAGTTTATACGAAGATATTTCACATATGCTTTGGCGAACCGGGTCTGCTGAAGCTTTGTCTTGGGCGCAGAAAGCCTTTGGACTGGCAAAGAGATTAGGCGACCCCCAAGTTCTTGCAGCCTGTTACAGCGATCTGGGAACATTAAGTCTAAAGTCCGGAGAACGCGAAAAAGCGTCAGAATACTATGAGCAGGGACTGAAAATAGCTCTCGAAAACAAAGTTGCGGGATATGCTATCACTTTCTACAACAACCTTTCCAGCCTCTACTGGAGTGCAGGAGAGTTTCAAAAGATGTTCGAAACCGCTCAAAAAGGATCGGAGTTCGCAAAAAAAGTTGGTTCTTTGTACGGCTTAGCCTGGATTGATTCTATGTTGGCGATGTCATATGTGTGTATGGGAGAGCTGCAGAAAGCCGTTTCGATTCACGAGGAGATTTTAGCGTTAGCTAAGAGAATCAAATACACTGTTCAAATCTCAGGCGCGCTGTCTGGCCTTGGATGGTGTTATCAAATTTTGGGAGAATGGGACAAAAGTCTTCAATATTTAACGGAAGCTCTTGACATCGCAAGCAAAATTGGAGAATACCAGTTTTCTGGAGTTGCTACTTTACTGCTTGGAGAATTGTTTATGGAAATGGAAGACTATGGGGAGACTGAGAAGTACCTCAAAGAGAGCGCCAGCATCTACGAAAGCGCAGAAGAAACAGATATGCCGCTTATATTTGTATTTCCAGACCTTTCCGAACTATATTTGAAAAAGGGTGAAGTTGAGAAAGCCAAAGAATTAATTGAAAAAATCTATGAACAAGCAACCAGGGCAAAAGACAGATTAGTTACGCCTCACGCTGAAATGTTGAAGGCAATGCTTTTCAGAGAACAGAAAGACTGGGAACAATCCATTCAACACTTCGAGAAAAGTCTTCAAGGATACAAATCCCTGAATGCACAAAAATGGTATGTCATCCAATTCGCTGAACTCCTCTATGAATATGGCTTAATGTACCTGTATAGAAACGAAGAGGGCGACAAGGAAGAAGCCTACTCGCTACTAAACCAAGCGCTAGAAATATACCAAAGAATTGGTGCCAAAAAGAGAATAGAAAAGATAATAGCGAAAAAGAAGCTACTTACAGCCTAAAACCAGAAAGATGTTTGGACAAGACACAATATCTAAGAAGATTTTATGGCAACTATTTCTGGTACGTAATTTATGAATTGAGACAAATTAACCTAAAGCTTCTTTTCAGTTTCTGAATTTTTATTGATGTATTCTATTAGTGTTGGTAGGTCTATTATTGACGTGATAAGGTAGTTTGCTCCGGAATTTATTAGCTGCTTTGTTGAAGCAACTCCAGTCGGCAAGCCAACAGCAATAGCCTCTAGTTCTCTAGCGCATTTCATGTCGATGCTTCCGTCCCCAACAACCACAGCCTCGTCTGGATTAACTCCCAAAGCCTTTAAGGTGGCTTCAAGGTGTTTAGGGTTAGGCTTAATATACCTTACGCTGTTCCTTGAAGTTACTGCATCGAAAAAGTCTGCTATTCCAAAACGCTCTAAAATATAACTTGTGGATTTCTCGCTGTTAACGGTGCATAAGCCTATCTTCAGATTCGCTTTCTTTAAAGCCTTCAATGTTTCAATAACCCCGGGAAGTAAACCAGTAGTTTTTGAGGCTTCCAACTCGTGTTTTTCAGCTATCGCCAAAGCCTTTTCCCGGATTTCCCCTATTGCCCTTTCAGATTTGCCGTTGTTTCTCAAAAAGATTTCGGCCTTCTTCAACATTTCAAATATGCTTTCGTTAGTTGATAGGACTGAGGCTGGCAATCCCCTCTTTATCAGGAAGCTTCTAACATCCGCCCTTACGGCTCTATAGTCTATGTTGAAGCTTGCAAGGGTTCCGTCAAGGTCAAAGACCACAGCCTTAATCGTCATCGCGCCTTCACTTTTCTTCTTGAATTTTATGCCTAAACATTTGGATAGAAATAAACTTTACCATCTAATTTTTGACACATCCCAAACAATGTAATCATAAGTGTTAAATTCTTTAGAGCCAAATAATTATGGAAGGATTATGAGTTTAACTAAGCCTGTTCGGGAGCTTTCTGTTGAAGAAACCTTCCGATACACCTTTAACATATACGCTCTCAAGTTTTTAGAATTTTTCATACCCTTCCTTGTTGCAGGCGTAATAATAGGCGCATTTACAGCCCTAATAAACAACTATATACAACCAGTTGCTCCATCACCACACGCCCCACCGGATGTTTTCTGGAGTCAGTTCTGGAATTTCTTAGCATCTGTACTGCTCGTAGTCATCCTAATGGGCATCGTAAGCTGGATTGTAGGCACCATAGCCAGCGGCATCTGCGTCAAACTCGCCTCTGACTTTATAGAAAAAGGCAACACTAGCCTACAAGAAAGCTTTCACTACACCATGACCCGCCTACCCTCACTGCTTCCAGCAGGAGTAATCACAGGAATCCTAACTGTTCTAGGATTCCTAGCCCTCATAATACCTGGCATCATAATAGCGATAATGTTCTCGCTAGCAGTGCCGGCAATCCTTCTTGAAAGGCTTGATGTCCTTAAAGGTCTTGGAAGAAGCAGACGGCTGGTGAGCAACCGCTGGCTGAAAACCTTTGTTCTCCTTCTTATAGTCGGCATAGTCATCCTCGCTGTGAGTGGAATCGCTAACTTTGTCACTACGCCTCTAGGCATAGCTGGTTCATTGATAAGTAGCATCATCGCAGCATTCGTACAGCCTATACTCCCGATTGCGCTGACGTTGTATTACTATTCAATGCTAGCAAGAGAAACACTACTTCAACCGCCACCACCTCCACCAGCGCTTTAAATTGAAGATTTTATAGCTCGAAATATTTCTCAAGACGGTAAACGGTTTGTAAAAGTAAACTGAATAACCAACCTTCACGCAATATACTGTTGATGCAGTATGAGCCTTGAAGAATACACAAAAGAAAGGCTTTGGCCTATACTTGTTGAAGCAGTTCACGCTTTAGTCATGTATCCCTACCACAAAGCCTACACAAGAGACGTCATCCTCCACGAAAAACCAGAGACAACTCCTTCAGAATTGGCTGTTAGACTGAAGATACCATTAGGCGAAGCCCTAGTAATCCTATACGAGTTAGCTGACGAAAGAAAACTGAAATCCTAAAATACTTGGACGCTTGAAGCCTTGAAAGCCAGATAAACTTCCGAGTTTAGGTTTAGTTCCATCTCGTTGAAGGAACGCTTAGTTATCTGAACCTTGAAGGGTTTTCCAACATCAACTTCAAGCCTAACAACAGAGCCTATATCCGAAATCTCAATGATTTTGCCCTTGAAGAGGTTTCTTGCGCTGGAAGTGAATCGACTTTTAGATAAAATTATATCTTCAGGATTGATGAAAACTGAAACTTCGCCGGAGCTTTGAACACTTGCCTCTATTTGGACACCGTTTCCAATATCCACCAGAGTTGTGCCGTTCTCCGTGACTTTTGCGTTTCCAGAAAAAGTATTTTCGACAGCGGCGAAGCTGGCCAAAGTTTTTGAAAGGCTTCCGAAGATTTCTGTTGGTGTTCCAACCTCGCTTATTTTTCCATTGGTTATTAAGGCGATTCGATGAGGCAAATTTTTTGCTTGGAACATGTTGTGCGTGGCCATCACTATTGTGGTTTTTAATTCACGGTTAACCTCTGAGATTATTTCCTCCATGATCAAGGCGTTTTTAGGGTCCAAGTTTGCGGTTGGCTCATCCAAAAGAATAAGTTTGGTGTTAAGGACTAAGGCTCTTGCTAGAGCAACTCTTTGCTGTTCCCCACCAGACAACTCCTTTGCAAATCTCTTTTCGAAGCCTTCCAGCTTCACAAGTTTCAATGCTTTTCTAACATCTGCGTCTATCCTATTTTTTGTTAGCCTTCTTACCTTTAACCCGTAAGCAACGTTTCCGTAAACTGTTGTGTTGAAAAGCGCTGTTCTTTGAAAAACCATCGTGCTTTCTCTCCGCATCTGCTTCATATCTTTTTCCATGACTTTTCTACCGCAGAAATAGACTTCCCCTTTTGATGGTTTTTCAAGGAAAGCCAAAATTTTCAGCAGGGTTGTCTTTCCAGAGCCATTGGGTCCAAGCAGAGCTAGTATTTCGCCTTCGTGGATTTGCAGATTCACGTTGTCTAACGCTGTTATTCCGTTGAAGGTTTTTGTTATGTCCTTTAATTCTACAATCCAGTTCATTTTCTTCTCCGTCGAAGAGTGCTTATTGCCAGAGTAGCGAGGGTTATTCCAAAAACTAATATGAGCAGTGTTATGCCTAGAGCTATGCTTAGTTCAATGTTCCCCTTAGCTGTTTCATTAGAAATTGTTGTGGTAAGAACTTCTGTCCACCCAGCTATGTTTCCACCAACCATTAATGCTATGCCCAACTCCGCAATTGCACGATTAAAACTTGCCACTCCAGCAATAACAATACCATTCAAAGCCTCTTTTAAAACAGCGAAGGAAGCTTGATCATCCGAAGCCCCTAAAGTTTTGGCTAAGCTCATTATTTCGGGGTCAACAGATTCTATAGCTGTCGTTGCAAAACTCACGATAATGGGCAATATAAGTATAGCTTCACCGATAATTATCGCTGCAGGAGTGTACAATAGACGCAGCATCCCAAGCGGTCCAGCTTTCGAAAAAATCAGGAATAGGATTAAACCTAATCCGACTGTTGGTATGCCTATCATGGTGTTAAAAAAGCCTTTAACAAAAAATCTGCCACGAAAATTTTTCGTTCCTAAAAACAATGCCATGGGAATTCCCCACAAGACAGCAAACAGCGTAGCAGCGCTTGAGACAAATAGGGAACGCAGAGTTATTTCGAAGACTCTCGGGTCTCCTGAAATAATCAGCTGGAATGCTTTCACAATACCATCTAGTATTTCCATTGAACCGCTTCCCTCTAATCGTAAAGGTCTAGTTGTCCATATCTATACTCTTCTAGGCATTCTGACCCGTTGAAGAAGGCGTAATCCTTTATCCATTGAACTATTTGTGTAGGCGGATTTTGCTTCAGAGGTTCAACGGCTGCGTAAAAAAGGCTTTGTCCGTAATCGTTTTTGCCATAATTTTCTATTAGTTGTTGGGTTTCATCGGAGATTAGGAATCTTATGAAGGTTATTGTATCATTAAAATTTACATCTGGATGGCGCGTTTGGTTTACGGCTATTACGCTATAAACATTTAGTAGTGCTTTTTCTTCGGTTATAAGCGCCTTCAGGGTTATCCGCCCGTCTTTTGAATACTTTAAATATGTACCGATGTCCGAAAGTGTATAAGCTGAAAACTCTTCAGACTTAAGGAGCGTTTCACCCATTTTGCCTCCTCCGCTTACATACCATGGTTCCGATGATATTATTGTATAGTTGTAGCCAACGGCTGTCCAGAGGCTTTGTTCTTTGGAATGCGTGCCTGAATTATCGCCCCTGGAAACCCATATCTTGACTTGTGGTTCTCTTTGATTCCCTCCATATTCGGCTATCTTTTTTAAGGCAGCAGTTGCATTCAATCCTTCAATTCCAGCAGGGTCTGTCTGCGGTCCCACTATAGTGAAGAAGTTGTAGGCTATTATTTTTCTGCAAACGCCATATCCCTGTTCAAGAAAGGCCTTTTCCATAGAAGGTGAATGAACAAGTGTGAGGTCTACGTCGCCTTTCTGTGCCTGTTGTATCGCTATACCCGTGCCAACTGGAATAAAGTTAAGGGTTATTGGGTATCTTGCTTCAAAGGCTTTTTTTATTTCATTTAGAAGACCAGTATCGTCGAGACTGGTAGTTGTGGAAATCATAAGTCTTCTTCTTGCGAAGTATTGAAGATAGACCATAGTTCCTGCAATTATCATCACGGTTATTGCAAATGAGGCTATAATCATTTTCGTCCATGTTTGCATCTGGGGTCACCGTTATGCTTTTTTATTCATATCGACTAAACTTATAAACATAACGCAACAATAATAGCAAACAGAATGCTCACCCACAAAAAGCATAAGCCCTCATGCAAAATCTGGATAGAATACAAAGGAAAACCACTTCTCGGCAAGGGCGGAGCCCAAATCCTAGGAGAAATAGAGAAAGAAAAATCCATTTCAAAAGCCGCTGAAAAGCTCGGTATGTCCTACCGTTACGTTTGGAGCTACCTTAAAAAAACTGAGAAGACCCTTGAAGAGCCAGTCGTTGAAACATTCAGGGGCGGCAAATCCGGCGGAGGAGGCGCAAGACTGACACAGCTGGGTAAAAGCTTGTTGTATGAGTATAGGCGTGTTGAGGGCTACTTGGGCGAGCTTCTCATGGATGAGGAATATTGGGAGGCTGTTAGATTGAAAATTAGTGCAAGAAACCGTTTGAAAGGAAAAGTTGTAGCCGTAGATAAAGAGGCTTTAACCGCAAAAGTCAAAATCAAAATGACCGTGCCGACCGTTGTGACGGCGTTAATCTCAAGAGAAGCCGCTGACGAACTGAACATTAAAGTTGGAGACGAAGTCGAAGCGGTAGTGAAAGCAACCGATGTTATGATAGCAAAATAGGTTCTTGATGTATTCTCTGAGGTTTTGGTTTTGTATAACATCATTTTCAATAATTCTTTTCACTTAACCAACACCAAGCTCACCATGCAAACTTAAGCTTATATGCACGCCCGACCAAATTACAAGAACCGTGAAAGGTGAAAACATGAAAGGTAGAAGAGTTTCAGCTTTATTCTTCATTGTCCTGTTAAGTGCAATCACGACAACATTAGCCTCGGTAACAGCTACCTCCTTCAAAAACGAATCAGTCATTTCACCCTCCCAACAGAGCAAAGAAGTATTCGTTGATCCATATTTGAAAGAGGTTTTAACCACAGCACCCACTGGTGTCTTAGAGAGACTTATCATCACGTTTGACCAAACCGTGGACATCAAGCTGAGGACAAAGCTCCTCTCCACCATAGATGGCTTAGAGATAATGCAAGCATACAAGATAATTCCAGGAGTGTGTGTAAAGGCTCCTTTGAGCGCCGTCGAGGGCGTCAAAAAGCTGGATGGAGTAGAGGCAATCTGGTTTGATAAAGAGGTTAAGGCGCTCAGCATCGCCGACCAGCTCTTTCCTAAACATAAGGTCTCGCCAGAACTCTCAGGCAGCGCAGGCTTAATAAACGCCCCCAGCCTCTGGGCGCTCGGCATAAACGGCTCCGGAATAGTGATAGCCGTAATCGACACAGGGGTCAATTGGCACCATGAAAGCTTAGACGATCTGGACGACAACCCAGCCACTGAAGATCCGAAGGTCATAGCCAACGCTTCGTTTGTCCCAGGCGTACCAACAGGATTAGATGATCATGGGCACGGCACGCACGTTGCTGGAATCGCAGCTGGAACAGGAGGGCCGTCACATGTTTACATGGGTGTTGCGCCTGGCGCACAGCTATACGCGGTAAAAGTTTTGGATTCGACCGGAATGGGCTATGATTCCTGGATTATCGCCGGAATCGAGTGGTCGGTTGAACACGATGCAGACGTGATAACCATGAGCTTAGGTGGCTGGGGGTATCCATACGACCCTCTTTGTATGGCCTCAAATGCTGCGGTTGATGCGGGAGTCGTGGTTACGGTGGCAGCTGGAAACTCGGGGCCCTCGTATGAGTCAACGGATTCGCCTGGCTTAGCAACAAAAGTCATCACGGTTGGCGCAACAACCAAGGGAGACACTGTTGCTACCTTTAGCAGCAGGGGACCCAACACCTATGACTATAGAGGCGACCCAGATGTTGTTGCTCCAGGAGTTGGAATCATGAGCGCAGACGCTTGGAACATCACCGGCTATGTATCTATGTCAGGCACCAGCATGGCAACGCCACACGTCGCCGGCGGAGCAGCGCTTCTACTTCAAGCATTTAATGGAGCAACGCCCAAACTCGTAACAAGCGCTCTGATGGCGAGCGCGGTGGACATAGGATACGACTCTTACACGCAAGGCGCCGGTAGAATCGACATTTCAGGTGCATATAATCTGATAAAGGGCTCCATCGAGTATGGATTCCTCCATCTTGAGTCACCTCGGCACTCAAATTCACCAAGAGTCAAGTGGGAAGAGTTTACACCACAGTATGTTTGGTTCGGCAATGCTAGAATACGATTCGTTGTGGACGATTTTGGCAACGTTCTTGGCTTATACTTTGATGGCCGGGATCAGTTGGCGCTCATGGCTTGGAGAATCGCTTATAACACTTCAAACCTAGCGAGCTGGCTAGACTTAGAGATAGTGCAACCCATGACAATGAGGATGTGGAACGCAACATATCAGCAAGCCTTTGGAGCCTTTAGAACGCCTGACAAAGCCGCGTCTATCTTTGTTATGGTTGAGCTTTTCGGAAACGAAACTTGGGCCCGAATAAGTTTCATGGTTTGGCCAATGGATGTCACCCTAGAGAATCTTCGAATCTTCTACATAGAAGACGTGGGAATGTACAAGGACTACGAGAACGACTGGTCTTACTACTACAGTTCACAAGACATAACAGTTGTAAATGATACTTACGAGCACGCCCCTGCACAGCACTTAGGCTTCGGAGGAGGGCTTCCATCAAGCGCCCATCACGTAGGAGAATGGCCGTCCGCATGGGAAGCAGCATACTATGACAACCTTAACAACGAGACCGAATGGATAGGAGACGACAACAACGCCTTCAGATGGTCCCTAGGCTCTGTCAGCACATTGACTACCGTCCCAGTCATATTCGGCTTGGAATACAATGTGTCAGCGGTTTTCAATGTGATCAATGAAGGACGAACAACGCCACCAACACCTTTCAATATCATTCCATACCCTGAACTGTCTGTATCCATCTCTGGTCCAACCATAGCGACTCCAGACACCCCCACAACATACACAGCGACCGTGAGCAACTACTGGCTTGGTGACTCTGTGGGTGCCATGCTGAGGTTCTATCTTGACGACTCCGTAGTGGACCTCCGCACGATTGGTGTACGGTCCGGGGCCTCAGTTGAAGTGTCTATCAATCTCTCAATGTCTAAGGGAATGCATCTCGTTAAGGCTGAAGTATTTGATCCCAGCGATCCTGTACTAAGAAATAACATTGCCAGAAAGAGCGTTTTCGCTGGAATCGTTTTCTCAGCCGTCCTGCCATGTGAGCTGGAGGTCAACACCTACACCGATTTCGGCCCATTCTCGGATTATCCGACGGCCTGGGTGAACCTGACAATCATTACACCATATCTGATGCCAGATGTAGAAATACGATTGGCTGGTGATTTGTCGCAGGTGGTCAGCTTCGTTGACTCTCCTTACGTGGGAGATGTTGAAGGCTGGAAATACTTTGCGTTTGAGGTCTACGCCAGCGGTGATCCTTGGGGGACGTATACTGGTTTTATTGAAATATGGTCTGAAGGCGTTACTGTAAATAAGTTGCCGGTGACTGTTAACGTCTTGTGGAATCCTGTGCCAAAGATCAATAATATGATCCTCAACGATACATCAGTGCTGCGGGTTACAGAAACCCTCGGAGTAACAATCAATGTCACTGATTTAGATGGTTTTGGTCAAATAACCCCACCCTCAGAGATTTCTGTAAATGTCTACTTAGTATACTTTGATGCTGATTGGATGGCGTGGATGATCCTAGAAGGCCCAATACCTGCTCTATATAACGCTACTGTGGGTCTCTTCGAATTTGACTACGCATTTCCAGCAGACTTTTCGTTGGGAATGTTTGGAATAGGCGTTGAAGCCATAGATCCTTACTATGACGCTGTAAGGACAATGGTTAGACCATTCTACGTGATGAACAATATTCCAATCGTTAGTGCAACGTTATCCCCACGCAATATTGTTGGCAACGAGACCGTGTTGATCAACCTGACGGCAAGCGATATTGAAACACCAGTTAAACAACTTCAACTGACCGCATCAGTGGTGACCCCATCTGGAAAAGAGGTCAGTGTGCAATTAAAGCTCGTGGACGGCATATTTACTGCGACATTTAATGACACCTCTGAAGAAGGTGTGTACATCTTTTTCGTGATAGCGACAGACAGCGATGGTGGAAGCGTGCTGAAAGTTGGATATTTTGAGGTAGATAACACAGAACCTTCGGTTGTCATCCTCTCGCCGAAGAACGACTCTGTTGTCTCTGGAATACTCAACGTAACATTTATTGCATGGGATGCAAAACTAATGAATGCGTCGCTCATCATGGATTATGGCACGCCTGTTGATGTAACCGGAACAACATCATTTACATTGAATACAACCGAGCTTCCAGACGAGCCGCACACGATTAAGCTGACGGCATCCGATTTGGCAGGAAATAACGCAGAAACATCCATAACAATAATCGTCGACAATACACCGCCCTTGGCAGTCATCAATGTGCCTGTAAGTGGCGCCTACGTAAAGGACATTACCACTGTAAATATTACTGGCACGGACGCTAACTTCAACAGAATGGAACTTTACATCAACGGTGTTCTGAACCAAACATGGACGGAAAGCGGGATACAAACTTACGATTGGAACACTCATGCGTATGCAGATGGCTCACACACCATCAAACTTAGAGCCTTTGACAGGGCTGGAAATTCCTTTGAGAAGACCTTAACGGTGATAGTGGACAACACAGAGCCATTGGTCAGCATAACCAGCCCATTGGACAAAGCAGAGCTTAGCGGGAATATAACAATTGCTTTTAGCACCTCGGATACGAACTTAAAGTCTGTGTTCTTGATCATAAATGACAGCTCGTACAATGTAATTGGCCAACCCAGTTTCAACTGGGACACCACGAAAGTTGACGACGGCTCATTTAAAGTCAAGCTCGTAGCCCACGATGAGGCTGGTAACATTGCCGAAACCTCAATCACTGTGACTACGATAAACGTGAGACTGGCAGCTGAAGCCGCTAGAAACATCTACCTTGCAGTCGGCATTCCAATTGGCTTAATCGTAGGAATAGTCATCGCATGGTATGTGTTTAAACGAAGACGAAGACTAACTCCTTTCTAAAATGCTCAATCTTCCAATTTTTTATCATGTCTTCTTTGCCCATTTCTAAGTAGGAGGTATCCAAAATGGTTAAAAGGAAATGACTCGGCGCAAACTCTTTGGGTTTTTGCTGGGCTTAAAGCGAGGTGTCAGCTTCTTTCATCAGGTTCTATTTCTCAGAAAAGCAATTGACAAGGCGTTCCTTTCTTTTTGAAGGCATCAGCAAGTTCTATTTTCTTCTGAGTAAAGAAATTGCTGGTTATCGCGTATTCTAACTTATACCTTCTGTACACCCAATCCGCATAATGATAGTTCATCTTGTCGATTAACACATAATCTACTTTTCCGCTTAACAGTTTCACTAAACCTTCGATTTTTGGGAGTAAAGGTGCTATCATTACAAAAGTTTTGATGCCTCTGGAATGTAGTTTCTCTAATGTTTCAATCCTTTCTTTAATTGATGGCGAGTTAGGTTCAAAAATTTGTTTAATTCCTTCATCTGCTGTGGTAATTGTAAACCCGACTTCAAAATTGTTGGATTTTCTCAGCAATTCTATGTCGCGCAATACTAGAGGAGATTTTGTTTGGATAGTTACTGGCCAACCGTGCCTTGATAAAATTTCGAGACATCTTTTCGTTAATTCATATTTTCTTTCAAGTGGCTGATAAGGATCACACATTCCGCTCATCCAAACTCTGCCAAAACGTTTCTTCTTTATCTCTTGCTGCAATAGGTTTGCAGCATTAATTTTCACATCAACGAATTCGCCCCATCGTTCTTCATGACCAGTGAACCTTTTCATAAATCGTGCATAGCAATAAGTGCAGCCATGCTCGCAGCCAATGTAAGGATTTATCGTGTAATCGAAAACTTTTGATTTGGATAGGATGGTTTTTGCATGAACTTCTTTTACAATCATAAAATCACTTTGAGCTCAAATAGTGTAATACCTAGGCAGAAACTTTAATCTTACTAAGATGCAGAAGCGAAGTAAACTCTTCTCTTCTAGGCTATTCTACAACATATCTATACGCTATGTGTTCGCCAGCAGTGGAGCTCTTTCTAATAATTCTTAGTATGTCTCCGGGTTTTGCGCCTATGACTTTCACAGATGGGTCAGAAGCCTTTATCTGTGGCAGCTGGTATGGCTGAATCCTATACTGCGAGAGTAGCTGTTTCTCTTCTTCTGTCAAGATTTCATGCTTCGGAACAAGCGCGTGCTCAAAAATGTCAAAAACTGGAAAGGTTTTAGGTAAAAGTTCTATCCTCTTTTTTCTGGCACTTTGTTTAACGGCGTGCGTATATCTTCCCTCCGTGACTATTATTCCCCTCTCTATTTCCGCCTCTTTCATGACTTTCTGCAGACGGGTTATTGATGTTATGCCTACGGTTGTCTCGCCTGGAATGCACCATATTATGGCCTTTTCTTTTTCTTTTGGCACTTCAACGGTGTAGCTGATGGCGTCTTTGTGCTTTTCTTTCTTGATAAGCTTATACCCTCTCAGTTTAATCAAAACTTTGGCTTTGCGTTCTTCCAGACTTTCCTCTTTCGCACTCAAACCGTAAACCCTCGTTACTAGAATGTTTGAAACCTAAACGAAGCATTAACCCTTTAAACTTTGCGCTTTAAATCTGAACATGCTTTAGCGTGAATTGGTTAGATGTGCCTGGCTAGTCTTAGCAAATATTTAGGATTCGTTTCTTCACATAGAGAATTGTGAGTAGGGTGAAAACTATGAATAGTGGCAAGGCTATGCTTGATGCAAATTCTGGAATTACTCGGTATGCAAAGTATGGTTCTGTTCCGTCTCTGGTTGCGTTGTTTCCAGCGCTGTCATAGGCAACTATTTTGAATCTCACATAAGTTCCTTCGGGTTGTCCGGGAATTGTTGCGCAGTAAAGATGCAATGTTGAATTGTAGCTCATAGGTGTGGCGATCCATGTGGCGCTGTTATTCAAATCGTGATATAGGGTTGCATTTTTCACTCCGCTCTGCATGTCCGTGATATTAACCCGAACGGTTACGTTCTGATAGGGCATCACCATGCCCCGAGGAGGTTCCTGCGTTGGAATGCCAATGTCGGGCGGGCTCCCATCATCCATCACCGTGACAGAGTTTGAGGCGTAACTCCCAATGCGGTCCCGATAATCATAATTTGGCCCTACGTCTGGTTTTCCCCCGACTAATCCATTGATAATCCCTTCCGCCCCAATAGCAATGGGGTAGTTTCCTGAAGGCTCAGCTTCGATGGTCCAAGAAGTTTGGGCTGAGCTTCCTGCTTGAAGGTCTCCAAGGTTTTTAGTCGCGTTTTCGTCTTCACTCAAACTGATTTCCAGTGGAAGAGTTATGGTTGCGTTGCATGATGAAGCTGGATATTCATACGTGGAGAGAGGGCTTGGGCAAAGATATGTTATGTTTGCTGTAACTGTGAAGCGTTCACCAACATAGACAATGCTTGGCATGTTGAGGGAGATCTTCCACGGTGAAACGAAAAGTGCCCAATGGCCTGAATAGTCCCACATTTCGAGGAAAAAGGTGTAGTTCATGGCTAGGTCTGGTCCCCCGTAGTCCCCTCCCCACTCGATGTTGTTCCACGGGTCATGCAAGAAAATGTGGGTTTCATTGTATCCTATGACAACTCTGTAGTGGCCATACTGTTCTCCTGGAACCCATCTCATCAACAAAATTATGGGAAAGTCCTGGTCTATCAAAACCTTTAGTTCATCTAGTGTGATGCCGCCCCTTTCAAAAGCTGCGTAGCCGAGACTTCGCAAGGCGTACCCCGATATGTTTTCTGACATTTCGCTTCCCATCGAGGTGCTCAAGTTACTGAAGTGGGCGGCTCTTCTCAGCTCGTCTGTATAAGTCACATATGGCACTGTTCGAGCAACATCCGCAATCTCCAACTGTGAAATGTTTTCGCCATAAAAATCGAACACCATTTGAAGGGCAGCTGGCCCGCAGTAATACCGTTTATCTTGGTAGTGGAAGGGAACAACGATAAAGTGTGCTAAATTCCGCGTTTGTAGGAAAAATGTGTGTATGACATCTGCAATTAGGTTTACCGCCAAATTAAGGGATTCCCCACAGCGGTTCTTAAACGTTAGATTGCTCCAGTCGTAGTTTTGATCCATCCAAACGCAGGTTAAATCCCCGTCTGCATCGAATGTTGTGTCATAGGCGACTGTGAGAGCGGCACTGTACGCTGAAATGTTGCTTAAAACTTCGTCGAAAACGAGAAAGGTGTTGAATTCATCATCATAGCTGTTTGTTCTTCCGTTCACGTAAGTTTCGTAATCGTTGTGATGCGTTTCAGCCCCCCAGTCTGTTTTGGAACCCATTACATGTCCGAAAACTGCCACGTCGCAGATGTAATGCGTCATTATGCCAAGTCTTTTCGTTGCATTGGCCAAGTCGCCAGCCTTGAAAAGGTTAACCGCGTTAACGTATTCTTCTCGGGCTCTCACCGCTGAATCGTCTTCTTGTAAGGAACCGTTAGCAAAATAATATACATGATGTTTACCTGTGTCTCCTATGCCGTCCGGAGCCGACGCATTGTCAGGCAGCTCTGTTCCATACAAATAATTGGCAATATTGTCAAGAATAAACTGTTTTTCTTCCGGTGGCAACCAATCTAATGCGTGCTGTGCGATCCAATCGTGTGTGCCATATTTTGGGTTAGAAGGATCGTCACTGAAACCTCCATTGCTCCAGCTTGAAACAGGAACCACTCGAACGCCAACTATCAAAAAATTTAGAAGAAGAACCGCAATCGAAAAGGCTATTCTTCTTAACATTCCTTTTCTCCTAATACTAGACGCGAAGTACTATGTTATCGGCGTATTTTTTCATGGTTTCGGCAAAGCTAGTGATGTTTTCTGGTGGGTAGGGCTTGACCGTCTTAAAGCCTTTGTCCAGCGTGTCGTCTGGAACAAATTGTTGGAAGGCGAAGGTTTTTGCTCCTTTAACGAGTTCACCTATTTTGGGTACGTCTTCAGCGTCAACAAAGCCAGGAACAACAGTTGTTCTAAACTCGTATTCTACTTTTCCGCTCTTTAAGATCTCGATTGTTCGTATAAGCTGGGCTGTGTCTTTTACTCCTAAGTGTGCATACTTTTCCGGTGAGGTTTTGACGTCTAATGCCACATAATCCACGTAGGGCAGGCATGCCTCCAGCACTTGCGGATAAAACCCATTAGTGTCCAGCTTAACCACAAAACCCCTCTCCTCAAGTTTTCGCAAAAATTTCGGAACTTCCTTGTGGATTGTTGGTTCTCCACCTGTTACGACAACAGCATCAACGTATTTTCTGCGGTTTTCAAGAATCTTAAGTGCGGCTTCCTCCTGCAGGAACGGCGGTTTTGGGTCTAAGACTATCCGCCAGTTGTGGCAGAATGGACAACGCAGGTTGCAGCCTAGCGTAAAGAGTACTGAAGCTATTCTGTTTGGGAAATCTATGAGGCTTGTTTTTTGGATGCCGCTGAACTTCATTGTTTTTCACTAGGCTGGTATTGGTGCAGCGGTTGCCGTAACCACGGATTTGTCAAAGGTTCTGCGTATGGCAAATTCTGCCTGTTTCCCGTCGTTCCACTGGTCTACGGGTCTTAAATAGCCGACAACCCGCGAGTAGACCTCGCAATTTGCTCCACAAGTTGGGCATTGCTTGTGTTCTCCGCTCATGTAGCCGTGGGTTGGGCATATGCTGAACGTGGGCGTTAGCGTGAAGTATGGCAGTCGTGAATTCCAAGTAACCTTTCTTATGAGTTCGGCCGCAGTTTCCCATGAGTGAAGTCTTTCGCCGAGATATATGTGGAATACTGTTCCGCCCGTGTAGAGGGTTTGGAGTTTCTCTTGATGCTCTAAAGCCTCAAACAAGTCGCCTTCGTAGTCGACTGGCAACTGTGAAGAGTTTGTGTAGAAGGGTTCAGCACCCTTAATCAAGTGCTTCTCATTAGCCACGATTATGTCTGGATACTTGCGCTTGTCTATGCGTGCAAGCCTGTAGGATGTTCCCTCAGCAGGCGTTGCCTCCAGGTTGAAGATGTTTCCAGTCTCTTCCTGAAAGTCCGCCAGCTTCTCGCGCATGAAATTAAGCGTTTTTACAGCGAAGTCTCTGCCTTCAGGCGAGGCTATGTTACATCCTAAGAGGTTCAATGTTGCCTCGTCCATTCCTATCAAGCCTATCGTTGAAAAGTGATTCTTCCAGTATTTTCCAAAACCCTCTTTCACATGGCGAAGATAACGCCTCGAGTATGGGTATAAACCGTTCTCTGTGAAGTTTTCAAGGCCCTTCCGCTTTATTTCCAAGCTGTCTCTAGCGATTTCCATAAGCGCTTCTAAACGTTCGAAAAACTCGTCTTCATCCTTCGCCAAATAGCCGATTCTCGGAAGGTTTAATGTTACGACGCCAATGCTGCCTGTCAGCGGGTTTGCTCCGAAGAGGCCTCCGCCTCGCTTGAGTAGTTCTCTGTTGTCTATTCTTAAGCGACAGCACATGCTTCTGACATCTTCGGGTTTCATGTCTGTGTTTATGAAGTTGGAGAAGTAGGGAACGCCGTATTTTGCTGTCACTTCAAAGATTTTTTGAGTTATCGGCGAGTCCCAATCAAAATCTTTCGTTATGTTGTATGTTGGTATTGGGAAGGTGAAAACTCTTCCTTTGGAGTCGCCTTGACTCATTATATCCGCAAAGGCCATGTTGAACATTTCCATCTCGGCTTGCATATCGCCATAAGTTGTGTCCATAATTTTCCCGCCGAAAACAATAGGCTCATTCCTCATAAACTCTGGAACAGTCAAGTCCAAAGTCACATTCGTGAAAGGCGTCTGAAATCCGACGCGCGTCGGCACGTTCATGTTGAAGAAGAATTCTTGAAGGGCCTGCTCAACCTCTTTCTGGTTTAGTCCATCGTAGCGTATGAGAGGAACCAGGTAGGCGTCAAAGTTGCTGAAGGCTTGAGCTCCGGCGGCTTCTCCCTGAAGCGTATAGAAGAAGTTAACAACTTGTCCAAGGGCTGTTCTAAAATGCTTTGCAGGTTTGCTTTCAATCTTTCCGGGTACGCCACCGAATCCTGAAAGTAGTAAATCCCTTATGTCCCAGCCTACGCAGTATGGCCCCAAAACGCCCAAGTTGTGAATATGTATGGCTCCTGAGAAGTGGGCATCAGCGATGTTCCGCGGGTAAATCCTCGTAATCCAGTATTTCGCTATGACTGTGGATGAGAGGTAGTTGTTTAAGCCCTGCAGTGAGTAGCTCATGTTTGAGTTTTCTCGAACTCGCCAATCCTCTATTTCCAAGTATTGGTCAACTAGGTCTGCGGAGCTTAAGAGGGCGGCTAACTCACGCATGTCTTGGTGCTGTTTTCTGTAGAGAATGTAAGCCTTAGCCGTTCGTGCATGCCCATTTTCTATAAGCGTCTTCTCAACCAAGTCCTGAATTTCCTCAACAGTTGGAACACCATCTTCACCGAAACGCCTCTTAAGCTCAGCCACAACTTGATCACTTAACTTTTTGGCTTGTTCGCGGTCTTTACCGCCTACGGCCTTCGCGGCTTTCCAAATGGCATTAGTTACACGCTCCTGATCGAATGGCTCTAGTCTGCCATCACGTTTTCTAACAAACTTCATTTTCTCACCTCTAGAAGCACCTTCTTGAAGTCTTCAGGTTCCTCAAATTGTCTGTAAACAGAGGCAAATCTTACGTAAGCAACCCGATCAAGATTCTTCAAATACTTCATGACAAGGTCTCCAATTTCCTGGGAAGTGACTTCTGTTTTACCTAGCCTCGTCAAGTCTTGTCTGACATGTTCTGCCAATTCTTGGATTTGTTCCATGGTTACTGGTCTTTTTTCGCAGGATTTCTGGAGACCTCTTATGATCTTGTTTAAGTCGAAGCGTTCTAATCTGCCGTCTTTTTTCCTAACCATACGCTCTACAGTTTCAACGTACTCATAAGTTGTAAAGCGCCTTTCACAGTCGATGCATTCTTTACGTCTTCTAACAGCGTTGTCTGGCGAGTTCCTAGTTTCAAGGGTCTTAAGGTTCTCAGATCCGCAATATGGACAATTCAAGATTCTCTACCTCAAACGCGCATCAATAGTGGGCATCACTATTTCCATGCACTAGCTATAGAGTACGTATATAGAGTCTTTGTATGCAATAATTGAAATCTACATACGTGTCTACGAAAAAATGAACAAAAATTTACGTACTACGTTACGTGTTAGTTACGAAGAACCGCTGATTCTGAACCGTTAGGAGGCGTATGTCTCATAGGGATCTTGAAATCGAATTTTGAAGGTTATTTCTTGGAGAAATTTCACGGGACATCCTCGTTTCTTTTCGAATTTTTTAGGAAAATCATAAGTATGGTGAAAGCTAAGTCACTACAACCCATTTATGTAGGAATTTTTCAAGCCTGACGACATTCCAAGTTAGGCTTTCCGCGACCTGAAAATATGCGTCCAGAATGGTCTTTTTGGTAACGGTAAATTTAAATGTAGAAAGCTATTTGCACTTTCTTATTTGCTTAAAGCTTCTAAAAACCTATCCCAAATGTATCCCAAGAGATCTGATACTACCTCGGTTGTTTTATCACTGATTCCAGAAAGAAATATGATTGTTCCTATCATAGTAATGAAGCCTCCTCCGATTAATCTCAAGACATTGCCAAACGTTTCCATGATCCCCCAAGAAGCACTTAGGGCATTTTGCATAATCGTCACTCCTGCCAAAGCTATTATAGCCCCTATTGCTAAGGCGAAAGCTCGTCTTTCATCTTTGTTCATTCTTTTTACACCTCCTTCTAGCGTTTGGTGATCAACGTAAACGCTACATCTAGGGTTTTATTATTTAAACTCTTTCCACAACAATGTTGAAATAGTCGCCTTAAAATCTTGGAGAAACATGTGTGGCATACAATAATTGCGGAAAACAAAATATGCCAAAATGAGTGTTTTTGGATGAAAGAGTTTCAGTTCAAGGTTGCACAAAACATGTTTAAAATTTTTGTGCTAGAAAATGCTGTCACTATGGGTTCGTCGTGTGCGATTGATCGTGAGGAAAATCAGAATCAACAAAGAGCGTGATTTATCCTGTTCTGGCGACCTTGGACGAAGCGAAGACTATACATGTAAACAGTAAAACGATGCTCAGCGACGGAAACAGGCCGTAATAGCCCAGGTAAGTTCCGAGTACGAAGCCGCTGAGTATAGGGCCGACGGTTTGACCAATATCCATTAAAGTGTCAAGAAAGCCAGTTGAAGCTCCAATCAGCTCTTTCGGCGAAAGCTCAGTCACCAATGCTGGTATAGAGGCTGTGGCCGTGGCAAAGCCGAATCCATAAATCAAGGCCAATAAGAGAAGAGTTGGAAGGTCTGAGAAAAATGGAACCGCTAACAGCGGTGTCGCGCATATAATCAAGCCGATTGTTATTGGCGGTCGTCTTCCGATACGGTCTGAAAGTCTTCCCATATAGGATCTGACAAAAATTGCTAGCACTATGAGACTGCCCATTACGGCCGCCGTGGAGAAGTAATCGAAATGCAGGTTATCTTTCAAATAACCTGACAGGAAATACTCAACCGCTCCATAGGTATAGTACAGGTTGGCTTGAATAAAGCCCACCATCAAAACGGCGCGGTTCTTAGCAATGATGCCCCAGCCGTTGTACAATCGCTTCAGCGTTTCTAGGGCATTCCCACGCTCGGTGTCCATGGGACGTTTTCTTTCAGCCAAGAACAGCAGGGCCATAACTAATGCGGCAAATCCAGCAGCGCCAACAGCCAGGTACATTATATGATAATTGTAGAGTGGATCATTATTTCTGGCTGTAGCAAACAGAATAGTTCCGCCCAAGAACGGGGCAAGGCCCCTTCCAACGTAGGTTGCAGACGTAAACAGCGAAATACGCTCACCTCGCTTGGTCGGGAACATCTCAGCCATCGAAGCTTCGGCCACTGGCACAAATATTGCCGTAGCGAATCCGTGATAAAACCTTACCAGTGCCAGCTGCCACCAAACAGCTATAAACAGATAAAGGAAAGGTGCAGATGCAAATACTAAACCAGCTATTAACAAGAATCTTTTTCTCCCATAGATGTCGGAAAGCGAGGAAGCAGGCAGGCTTACAAGGATTCCTGGAATAGTCGAGGCGGCGCCTATGAAGCCGGACCAGTCGGTTGGTGTTTGAAGAATCGTCGCAAATGGGTTCAGTAGCGTCTTGGACATTGTTGAGCTTAGGATTGCGAACAATCCCATTATGCAGAGCATCCAAAAAATAGTGCCTCTAGCATTTTCCGCCAGTGAACCCATCAAAAAGCCCGCTTATTATTCTTTCATTTTCCTTCTTAAGAATTCGCTCTGCTGTTTTCTATCCATTTTCTCTAATTCATTCTTGTATTTTTCTCGGAGCAGTTTAAACTTGCAATAGCTGTAAAGCGCATCGTAAACGTATTCAGCCCTCTTTACGGCTTCAAAATCATCTTTTGTATTAAACCTTGCCCCAGTCATAATCGCATCTAATCCTACTCCTTCGAGCGCTGCTCCTTTGTCGCTTGTATCTGCAGCGCGAACGATTTTGGCAAGTTCAGGAAGTATTGGGTCCTTAAGGCGGTATTCTTCAATTATTGTTTCGAAGGTGCATTTTCCATCTATGTGGCCGAGCTTAACTCCAGGCGCGTCGAAGGGCATTGCTCCTTGCGTTCTTGCAACTTCTTCTATTTTCTCTGCGGGAATGAAGAGGAATTCGGCTTGGGGATCAATGAATTTCTTGATAAGCCAGGGGCACGCTGTTCTGTCGACGTGAACATATTCGCGGGTTACCCATTTCATGATTTCAGCCCCGTTTAATAATTGTTGCAGATAGATTAAAACTATATAGGCTTACGTTACGTGTTAAAAATCAGGAGAGGATGAAACCTCATGGCACTTCTTAAAGGTGAAAAAGTGCACTTTCGCCCTATAGCGCTCGTCGGAAAATTGGGGTTCAAGCTTTGGAGCTACTTCCTTGTCAAAAGATTATGAACCGCAGTATGCATGGTGCATCTGTTTAAGGCATCCATACTAATATTAGGACACCATTAACAACTCCTAAGTCAATTTTAAAAAAGTAATAATTAAATGACCTACCAGAATGTTTATTATCTTTTTTAAGCTTGTGCATTAAAGACAAAAACATGACTGCTCAAATTCGAAGTTTCACAGATGAAGACTTGCCATGCCTTGTTAGGTTGCTTAATGATGTTTATAGAGAATCATATGAGTTCACACCCTATACTGAGGATGGGCTTCGCTCTTGGATTCAAGAGGGAACACTTAAGATTCTGATAGCTGAGGAGAACGGTGAAGTTTCGGGGTCTGTTGCATATAGCGATGGGCGTTGGGGTGAGGAAATCGAGTTGCTTGCAGTATGTGAAAGCCTAAATCGAAAAATTATAGAGAGTGATCTGGTTAGGGAAGCGGAGAAATACGTTAAGGGTCAAGCGGTTTTCACAGCTGTTGACGCTGGAAGCCAAAAAATCAAAGAATGGGTTAAAAGAGGCTACAAGCCTGATGGCGGATTATACCACATGGTTGCCAGACTTGAGGGCTTGGAGCCTCTTCCGAAAGTTCCAGAAGGCACAACTATCCGCACTTTGAAGCCAAACGAGGAGAAGAAGTTTATCGAAGTTGTAAATGCAGGGTTTGGCTGGGAAAGACTGAAGCTAGGCGCAATCAAAAGATGGAAGTCGGAATTTCCCTCTTTCAGCGAAGAGTGGATTCACTTGGCTGAGTTTGACAATAGGATCGTCTCGGTTATTGTTGCTAGACCAGACGTGAAATATAACAAATTTTTCGGCGGCAAAAGAGGCTATCTAGGTCCAGTGGCTACACTCTCCGAATATCGTGGCAAAGGTCTTGCATCGGCTCTTACACGTCGGGCGATGAACTTCCTCTTTGAGAGGGGAATGAACTCTGTTGCTCTGTATACTTCAGAACAGAACATGCCATCTGTAGCTCTTTTGCGAAAACTCGGCTTCAAGGTTACTCATCACTGGAAATTCATGCGCAAAAACCTCTTCCAACAGTGTTGACCAAAGTTATCGTATGAAACTTGTAATTCAAAATTTTGGATAAGAATGATGGAGAAATTTTGAAAAACGCTGAATACGTCAAGGGCTCCTCTTGCCTTTCGCTTCCGCTTCCATGGTTAATTCTTTTACTCGTGTTTCTATAAACTCGGCGACTTTTTCTTGGGTGTATTTCTTCTCTTCTTCTTGTTTTTTCAGTTGGTCTTTGATAGTTTTTAAGACGCTTTCCATGTCGAAGGGTTTCATTATATAGGCGTCAGCACCTCTGTTTACAGCTTCAATTGCGTTTTGCAGTGTTGGATAGCCTGTAATGATAACTTTTCGCATCTTGGGTTTTGTGGCTCTCATTTTCGTTAGAAGTTCTATCCCTTCCATGTCGGGAAGCCGAATGTCTATTAAAGCCAAGTTATAGAAGCTTCTTTTCGCTCGTTCTATCGCGCTTTTTGCCGTACTTACCGACTCAACAGTGTATCCTTCATCCTCAAGTATTGTTTCTAATACCTTTCTTATGTTTTCGTCGTCATCAATGATGATAATTCTAGCGGTTTTATCCATACTTTTTCACCTCCTTCTTCTATTTTTGGTTCGATTGGAAGGGTAACTGTGAAGGCTGCGCCCTTCTTGAAGATGCTTTTTGCGGAAATGGAACCTCCATGCGCCTCTATGATGCGTTTGCAGATTGGCAAGCCGAATCCCATTCCCCTAGCCTTTGTTGTGAAAAGCGGGGTCCAAAGCTTGTGTAATGTTTCTTTCGACATGCCAACTCCGGTGTCTGAGAGTGTGAATATTATGTTGCCATCCAATTCCTTACTCTTGATTGTCAGTTTTCCGCCTTTAGGCATGGCTTCAATGGCGTTTCTGATCATGTTAAGGAAGGCTCTCTCTATTTTTTCAAAATCAACCTTCATTTTCGGTTTGTTTTCTGTTAAGTTTTCTACTTGTACATTTTCGGGAACTTCTACAAGGGATAACGCTTCTTTTATTATTGATCTGGGGGAGCTCTCACTCAAATCTAGCTTAATCTCTCTTGAGTAATCAAGAAGGTCGTTTATGATTTTGTTTGAGTACGCTATGTTCTTTTCTATGAGTTCAATCATTCCCTTCATTTTGCTGTCTATTTTTGAACTCAACCGCTTTTTCACATAGTATGCAGAGCCGGCGATGCATGTCAAGGGGTTACGTAAGTCATGTCCAACCATGCCAGCCAATTCGCCTATAACCGCTAGTCTCTGAGCCTTAAGCAGTTGTTCCTGAGATTCCTTCAGCTCGCGAGTTCTCTCATCCACCTTTTGCTCAAGCTGCCCAGCATAGACCTCAAGCTGTCCTCTGGCTTCCCTCAAACCTCCAATCAATTGAACATTTTCAATGGTTATTGCAGCTTGGTGCAAGAAAAGCTCTAGAGGAACAAGGGACTCTCCGGTTGGCTTTCGGCCATCTATCGGGTCATCCATGCTTAATATACCAACAATTTTTCCGTCAGGTGTGCAGAGGGGAGCATAAAGCATGTCCTGAGGATGCCAATCAACCATCTCTTCTATAGAAAGCTTGCTTGGAACACCTGCATAGGTAGTTGCTTCCTCAGGCGGAGCTTCTGGCGGAACGCCATGGACGTATTCTCGAACCCACGGGTCACTCCAAGGGAGATAATAAAATTCGCCCATTTTATATCGTTCAAATTTGGGACCTAATCGTTCTTTCCAGACATGTCTAGGCGCCTTCCTTTTTAGCAAAAGTTCGTTTTCTTCTTTTGTCAAACCTACTGTTACAAGGTCTGTCCCCTCCAGGTTTTCGTCTCTGAGGGAGATTACAACTCTTCTCCATCCGAAGTTTTGAATGGCCTTCGTAATTACTTTCAGCCTTTGAAGCATATCTTTAACTCGCATGATATCTGTGGAGCATTTCATTAAGTTCGTTAGTTTTTTGGAGATCATTTCCAGCTTTTCTTGTCTCTTCAGGTTGCTTATCGCGGTGCTGGCGTGTGAAGCCAATATTTCAAGAAGTTTCCTGTCTCCCTCGGTAAATGCTGTGAGCCTTTCGCTTTCTACATTTAACACGCCTAGAGCCTCACTTCCCATTATTATTGGTACAGCAAGCTCAGAGAGCATGCCAGGTCGTCCTGGAACGTAAGCTTTTTCCTTTCTAACGTCTGGAACAAAAACAGACTTTCTTGTTCTTGCCGCCTTGGCGGTTACACCCTTATCTCCATCTAATGGCAGGATAGGGCTGACATCTCTTGGATGTCCGCGATGAGCTACTATTCGAAGTTTTTTCCTCTCGGCTATAAAAAGGGAGGCATATTCGAATCCCAAGCTTTTTTCCATAGCGTCTAGTGTAAGCCTGTAAATCTCTTCCGTACTCTTTGCCATGTTCAAACTCCGGGCATATGCATTCAGAGCAGAAAGTTTTTCCTCAGAAGTTTTCTTTTCCTCTTCCATCCTTTTGCGTTCAGTTATGTCAAGTATCTGGGATATTGTTTGCACTTTACCTTGGCTGTCCCGTATAATTGTGGATTTGATTTCGATATCTCTTTTCTCACCGTCTTTCCGAACTATTTTAAATTCATATTTTGAGGGTACTCTTTCTCCCCTTTGCCTACGTAAATATCTGTCTGCAAGTAAAGATTTGCTTTCTTCAGCAAGAAACTTTCTGAAGTCTTGTCCAATTAATCCCTCTTTTGGATAGCCGCTGATGTGGATAGCTTCTTCGTTTGCGTATGTAATCCTAAAGTTGTCATCTATAATTAAAATGCCATCGTGGGAGTTCTCCACAACAGAGCGGAAAAACTCTTCGCTTTCCCGCAACGCTTCTTCCATACGCTTGCGTTCGGTTGCGTCGTTAACGACTCCAAATTCTCCTACCACTTTTCCGCCTTCAATAATAGGCATGCTTGTGAACTCTCCAACCAGATACTCACCAGACTTTGAGAGAACACGTAATTCGTAAGGCGGCAATGTTTCTCCGCGTAGTATCCTTTGAGATGTTTCCATAGCGACGGGCAAGTCATCGGGATTAATAATGTGTATAAAGGATTTGCCCAGCCATTCGTCGCATGGCCAACCTGTGATTTTTTCGAAAGCTGGGTTCAGTGATGTAATCGTTCCATCTGTGGAAAGAGTATATATGACTGCGGGAGCGGCTTCGATGAGATTGCGATAACGTTTTTCACTTTCCCTTAATGCTTCTTCCATTTTCTTTTGCTCGGTGATGTCTATGGCCATTTCATATCGGACGTATTTGTTTCTAGGCCATTCGATGGCTTTGTCTATGCACCTATACCAGCATTTGTTTCTTTTGTTTTGAAACTCCCAGATGTAAGTTTTTCCAAGGTTTTTTCCGAAAATGTGTTTGTTTGTGCAGAAGGGGCATGGATGATTTAGGTTCTGGAACACTTTGTAGCATTTTTTGCCTACGATTTCCTCTCCAAAAAGTTCCTTAAGCCTCTTGTTGGCGAAGAGTATCTCATAGGTTTTTGGATCTGCAACATAAACTGGTTCATTTATTCCATCACTAAGGGCACGTAGCCTTTCCAACTCCTGCTCGAGTCGTTCTTCTTCGATTACACTGCAACTTTTCCCTCTCTTCATTTCGTAACACCTCTTTTTGGGCGGTAAGCCTTCTTCACATTATTCACGCGCTCTAAAAAATCCCAGTTCTCCATATTTTCAAACCTCAATCCTAATTTTTCATAGAGATGTTTTACGATGAGCTTTTCAAGGTATGGAGCTCCAGGTCCAAAAATTCTTTCTAAAGCCTTTGCAAACTCTGTCAAGTTTGTTGGAATGTGTTTCTTCTTTATTTTGAAGGAAGCCTCTAAATGAAAGAATATGGCTTGTTTGGGCGAATCTCCCAAGGAAGATAATCCATTTTCAACTGCTTCTAAAAGAATCTTTTCAAAGTTTGCATGGGACACATGGAGCCCCCCATGGATTTTGAAGTGAACGTGTTTTTAATAGGATGTATAGGACTTCTTATCTATTAAATATTGTGTCTCACGAAACATTATTCACAACAAAAAGCGCACGCAAGTGAAAACCGCTTAATGATATTCAATTGAGTTTCTGCTTTCTTCCTGCTTTCTTCTTTTTCTGAAAGCTACGCTTAGCAGCCGCAACATATTCGGTAAAAACGAGTTCTTTGCTTTCGTCCCATTCAAGAGACTTCCCAATTTTTCTGTATAGATTTTTCATGATTAAAATCTCTATAAAACGTGCTCCTAAGCCAAAAATCTTCTCAAGTCCGTTCTCAAAATCTTCTACGTGGTATGGAACGTCGTTTTTTGTTATTTTAAATTTGTTTTTGAGGTGAAAGTAGATTGCTTGCTTGGCCGATTCTCCAAGCGAGGATAAAGCGTCGTCTATAGCTTCAAGTAAGAGTTTCTCGAAGGTGTCTCTTTTCTCTGCCAAGTTTTAGACTCCTCTAGAGGCTCCGAGTCTTGAGCCTAGCTAATAATTCTTTAAATAAATTCCTTTTGAATTATTAAATTTAATCCCTAATTAAGCCAATTTCGAGCTGAAATTCGAATCAGACCCTAACAACGAAAATATTGCCACCCAAAGTTTCAAAAGTAGTTTCCTTTATTATGAATTTTCTCTCTTATTAGGCTTAGTTCTTTTGCGTAATCCATCAGCGCCATTCTTAAAGTTTCGCTCTCGCTTGTTCCAAGCCTCCTCGCTAGCTCGTCAAGGATTTCCCTCTGCTCCTTACTTAGAACCACTTTGACTATGCACTTTTTAGGCATTTCCAATCACTTTTTGGGTTTTGGGCCATTAATGTAGCCAATCCATTGGACTGTGCATGGACCATTGGCTTGTACAATTCGCCTTTTCATTTTCCTCGTATATTAGTTTGGTGTTAGTTGTGTGAGGATTGTTGAGCTTGCCTTGGGAAACAATCGGTCAGTACATTCGGAGTGGGCATCGAAGTCCTGAGGAGTTTCAGCCAAACAGTTTACGCACTATTACTTTGAGCGAGGATGAAGGCATCAAAGCCATAATTGGCAAGCCCAAAGGCAAAGATGCGATGGAAATTCAGAGCTACCTTTTTGATGTGGGCAAAGGTTGGACGCTTGATAAGGCTAAGGCTTGGTTTGAAGAGCAACATAAAAGCGAAGTTGCGCGGGAGCATGTTTTAGCCATTCTGCCCCTCAAGGTTTTGGAGAAAATTGTTGACAAACCCTTGCGAATTCGCGGCATTGCCATGACTGCTGGTTTGAGCAGAAACCTTAACATTTACACGCCTGAGGAGCTGCAAGCCTTCGTCAACAAGCTTGTTTCCGCGCCTGTTTACATTGAGCATGTCTCTGTGCCGAACGCGGTCGGCAAGGTTGCAAAAACCGAGTGGGATGGGCAGAATCTTTGGTATGAGGCCGAAATTTATGACGAAGAAACAGCTGAGAAGATCCGTAGAGGCTTGGTTAGGCATGTGAGTGTTGGGGCGGACTACAAAGCTATTGACATTTTAGATGGTAATCTTCCACATGGGCTTCATAACGCTGAGCTAAGCCTTGTAGCAGTGCCCGGCATACCGGAAACAAGCATCCAAATCATGGAGAAGCTGCGGGGTAAGGAGCAGGCCATTGAGCCCATAATTTCTGGCGAGTATATCCTCGGCTTTTATCAGGATGCCTCGGCATTTCTGCCTGAGCATTTCCGCAATGTTTGGCTCGATAAACAGAATGGCGTTTTAGCTGTTATAGGAAGACTACGCGAACAGCCCGAAGCTGAGAGGGTTCAAGCCATTTTCTTCGCCAAGGAGAAGATGTGGGATCAAACTAGGATTCGGGATTGGCTTAGTTTGCATCCGGATTACATGGCTCCAGCAGGCGTTTCCGCATCAGCGGCGCCGCTGAAAGAGCGTGAAAAAATGGCTGAAAACAATGAAAATGAGAAGCTGAGACGATTAACCGAAAGAGTTTGGACACGCAGATACATAAGCGACCTTCCAGATGATGCCTTCGCAGTTATTTTGCCGGGTGGAAAGAAGGACGAGGGAGGCAAGACTGTTCCAAGGACATTGCGCAAGTTTCCTCATCATGATTCAAATGGAAGGCTGGACCCTGCTCATGTCAGAAACGCTAATGCACGCATTCCACAAAGCGATATGACTGTGGAGCAGAAGGAGCAGGCCATGCGGCACATGGCGAGGCATAAGAAACAGACGGGTATAGGCATGGCTGCTGAAGAGGCAAGGTTGGTGGAGCAGGAGCCTGAGGAAGTCGAGTTTGAGGTTTCCCCAGAGCCAACAACGGATGAGCTTATCGCAAGCATAGAAGATGTTGTTGAACAAATTAGCGATGCACTTGAAGCCTTGACAGCTCGTGTTGAGAAGCTTGAGCAAGCTCTAAAGCCCCAAGTCGAGCAGGGCAAGGGGGAAGGTATTGCTGAAAGTCTCTTGAAAAAGTCAGAAGATCCCGTTATCACCGTGAAAGAAGCTATACAGATTCTCGAGAGTCTTCTGCCAAGCCCAATGGTTGAACGTAGTAGCTTAGGAGAGCAGAGGCATTGTCAAGACATCCGCAGAGCCATCTTCCAACTTAGGGAGAGGCTCAGCAAGCTTGAATCAAAGTCACATTCTGTGACAGGGAGTAAGCGAGAACGACCTCGCTGAAACTCAAAATAAAATTTGGAGTGATGTTTTCATGGCTGATTTAACAGGCAAAACATGGATGGCGATAGGCGAAACAGACGACCCAAGCGCCATCATAGAAACTTTTGAGGCTGCAGCAGCAGTGACAAAAGGTGACCCAGTTTACTTAAGTGCAGATGACAAGGTTAGCCCTGCAACAGCCGCTCAGGATTGCATAGGCATAGCCGCGAAATCTGTGGCTTCTGGGGAAAGATGCCCAGTTCTGATCCGTGGAAGAATCAAGGTTAAGGCTGGTGGCGCCATCACTCGTGGCAAAGCAGTTTATGGCGCAGACGCTTCTAAAAGAGTGCTTCAGTTAACGGATCAAGCAGTAAACGAAGGCGGCACATCCACATACACCATCTACTATGCTCGCAAGCTTGGAATAGCCCTTGAATCCGCTTCGGTTGCAGACGACCTAATCTTCATTTGTGTGTGGAAGTGATGTGCATGAAGCCTAAGCTTTTTGAAAGCCTAATGCAAGGCGACGGTGAGTTCAAACATTTGATGGAAAACTTGGGGCATAAGGCGTTTGCGCATCCATTTTTCAGGCGTTACTGCGAAGTCGGCGTCAAAGAAGGCTTATTCAGCGACATGACTGGTGCTTTAGGGCGCATGCACGACACGCTGGTTGAAGCTGCTTACCCAGAGATGATAGGAAGAAACATCATAACGGTGCGGACAACAACAGAGACCATGGAGAGGTTCCCGCTTGACGAGAAGGCTGTTGCCTATCGCTATGCTGAAGGTGCCGTGACAAGACTGAGCGGAAAGAAAGCAAGCACAATAGACGTGTACACAAACATTCTCGCCGAAGCCTCTGAAGAGTGGACCCGTGAGTTTCTTGAAGATGCCACATGGAACGTTATGGACAACATGGTTGAAAAGGTCGGCAGGGCGTTAGGCGAAGAGGAAGCAAACAGAATATTATCGCTTTACGGAGCCATTGCCGATGCAGACTTGGCTGGTGGAGCACCGATAAACAATGGCGGAGCGGCCATGAGCTGGGCTGCTGTGCTTAAGCTTCACAACGCTGTTAGGAGCGAGAACTGGCGTCCCACAGTTCTCGTGTTGCATGAAACGCAGTTGCACCAGCTTTTAAGCGATGACAAGTTTATCCACGCCCAATACCTACCTTCAGGCCAGACAGACCTCGAGCATGGGATCGTCACAAGCGTTTTGGGCATGAAGGTCCAAGCCAGCACCCTAGTGCCCAATGGAACGGCCTACGCCATAGACACGCGTGTAGCCGCAGTCATGCTTTTGCGAAGAGACGTAACAGTTGAAGACTGGGAAGACCCGAAAACAGGTGAGTTCGGCGTTAGAGCAACAACAAGGTTTGGCATAGGCGTCCTGCGGAGTAAAGCGGTCGCGAAGATAACTAACATAAGCACATCCTTGTAGCAGAGCTGCCGGTCAAGGTTTGGTTGAAATGGCAGAGTACGAAGGAAAATGCCCGAAGTGCGGAAAAGTTCACAATTCAGAACGCGAGGGCGACATTGTTGTATGCGGTTGCTGGCTCTATTGCCCAATATGCGGAGAGGAAATGACGCCTTACACGCCTGACCTAGCGCCCAACACTTATGGCATGGATGGCAAGCGAGACTTTGCTGTTCTAATGGTTTGCACTCATCATTTTTCCCCGTTTTATAGTGCACAAAAACCTGTAGAGGTTGTTTGCACATGAGAAAACTGAATGAAAGGTTGCACATGGCGAAAATTGTGTTAAGCGAACTTAGGAGACAGCCTCTGTGCAGGACGGAGCTTGAAAAAAGAACCGTTAAAAAGTTTGGAACCCATGCCACTTTTGAGGGCATATTCCGCCATCTCGTTCATGGTGGCTATGTGCAGAAAAGCGAGCAGAAACACCGCGCTCCATACGTAATCACTGAGAAGGGACTTAAACTTCTGGAGGGATTATGATTGAGCCGTATTTTGAAAAGGTTGGCTGAGGCATTTACGCTTAAAACCCGAGGCGGGTATGCATTTCCGCGACCATCCACAATTCTTGAAACGCCGAATATTCCGCTGGCTGACGTAATAAAGCTTTACGAAAGAGACCCAACGTGCAAGGCAAGTGTTGATTTGTTGGCGGCTTCAGCCGTCGGCGTGGGCTTCTACACGACAGTCAGCGAGGGGTACGAGAAGGCTGGAGAGGCAAAGAAGGCTGTAGACCAATTCAACGAAGATGTGAATCTGGATGCTTTGCTATGTGACATGGCGCGTGTGCTGGTTGCCTGTGGAAACGACTTCTGGCTTAAGATTATGCCCGAAAGTCTTGTTGACTTGCATAGGCTCCCAGTAGACGCGATGGAGCGCATTGAGCAAAGCTACATACAAAACAGCAGCCTAAAAATCCCATACAAGGTTGAAAGCTACAGGCTCCGCCAAAGCTACGGCGGCGAAAACCTCGAGCCAGAAGCAATAATCCACTGGCGAATAAACTGCATCGGCTTGTCTGGCTTCGGAACAGGAGTTTTGCAGGTTCTACTGCACTCTCTTGCCTTTCAGTCTGATAGGAGACCCGCCTACGCTTGGATGAAAGCAAAAATAGAGCGCATAATGCCAAAAATCTTCGAGAAGTATGCTGGACCCGACGTGTTGGCTTTTCTGGAGAAGGCAGATCAAGCGACAATCAACAAGTTTGAGGCTGCAATTAGGAATCGCACCGAAGAAGGGGCTTGGCTCTTTTATAATAAGCCTTGTCAAGTTCAGCCTGTCCAATTAGATCCCCGAGCCCGCTTTGAATATTATGTCGACCACATCATAAATCAATTTTATTTGGGTTGCGAAACGCCTCTGCCCCGACTTTTCAGCACACCAGGCTTCACAGAAGCCTCAGCCAACGCAGCCCTAAACCTTCAAAACATGCTGATAAAACCCATCCAACGCTACATTAAGCGGCAAGTGGAAAAGAGCATTTTCGCGCCTGTTTTAAGGCAAGCTGGATTTGAACCCGCAGAGGCTAAGGTTCGCCTCAATTGGGGCATCCCTGAAACTCCAAAGATAGTTCTGGCTGACTTGATAAAGGCTGCTGAAATTGGTTTAATTCGCCCTGAAGAGTTTCGCAAGAACGCGGTTAAGTTTGGTTGGGAGTTGTGGGAAAGCCAAGAGTCTAAAGCCTTCCAGGAGGCTAAGAAGAGTTGAGCTTCTTCTTAAACTCTCCTTTCTCCTATGTTTTGGCTGGCTTCCTGGAAAGCGGACACTTAACCATGGGTATAGTGTTCCCGTGGTGGATGCTTTTTATGCTCAACACAGAAGTTGGGAGGAGGTGAAAAGCTGAAATGGTGAGTATTAACCGCAAATTGGTTGTTGCGGGTGCAAGCGGCTTCGTGCTCGGCACAATAATGTGGTTCATAGGCTCAGTGGCGACAACTACAATGACAAGTTTACCAGCATTCACGCCATACGTTGCCTTCATCATTGGGTTCGGCGGCGCAGTAGCTGCAACCCTCAGCGAAGACACGGCTAAATCCGAAACAGGCCCAAAATAGGCACAGCGAAGAAGGACAGTTTAGACTGTACTTCCATTTTTCCCATTTTTAGTTTCTCAAACTTGCGTTGAGGGTGAAAGAATGGGCGAGGTTCCGTATGGGCAGTATGCGGAAGCCTACAAGGCGATTCACAGTGCGCTAATGGACATTATGGCTGTGCCTCCAGGCAAGAGAGTCACGAAACTTGCTTTTACATGGAATCCCGATGGTTCTATATCGACTTTGAAAGTTTACCAAGGCGAGGAGCTACTTTTCACTCTCACGTTCACGTGGAACGCTGATGGCACTTTGAAGGAGGTGGCTCGAACATAGTCGGCTTGCCCGACTATGCGAGAAACCGATTGAAAAGGAGGAATGAATGGTGAGTTTGAAGGCGAATGTCAAAGCTGTGGTGAAGTATCGTGTGATTAAGCGACGAGTCGACGAAAAAAAGCCTTATGCGATTGAGGAAAGTGAGCATCAATGCTATCTCGTTGAGGGTATGAACGAAATGTGGAGCTTAATCTGTGGAGATGTCAGTGCTGTCGCCTATAACAATGCGAATGCTCGAATCGGGGTTGGTAACGGAACTGCAGCGGAAGACGAGACGCAAACAGGTCTGCAGGGAACAAGCACGGCTTTCAAAGCCATGGAATCGAGTTATCCAACCTACGGTAGCAACAAGAAAGCCACTTTCAGAAGCAAATTTGTTAGCGGTGAAGCCGAGTTTGCGTGGGAAGAAGTTACGATAGACAATGGGTCCACTCGTAACAAGAATATGCTCAGAATTGTTTCCAGCAAAGGCACGAAGCCGTCTGGCGAGGAATGGACAGCTGAAATTGAATGCACTTTCCAGAACCCAGCGTAGCTTGATGCCTGATGTTGATGCTCTAATTGAACGTTTAAAGAAGGCTACTTAGACTTGGGCAGTGGCTTCAACTTCTTCATTGCGATTAATGTTGAGGCAAAGAATAATACATTGGGAGGTAATTAAAATGAACTCAGACTTTTTCAAGGAATGGTCTGATGAACAATTTTTCAGCTGGCTCGCTGGTTTTTGGGAGGGAGAAGGTTCTCTGGTGTTTTACCCAGTTAATGAAGAAAAAGGATGGATGACTGTCAGTTTTTCATTAAATCAAAAAGAGAGGCATATACTTGACGCAATAAATCACCGTCTTAAAATGGGAAAAGTTCATTCATGTGTCAGCAAGTTCCGAACAAGCAAAAGAAGTTTTAAACCAAACACTGTGATTCATCGATTGATGATTAACGGCTTTAAAGATACCCTGTACATCATAGAGAAATTGTTGCCACACCTTACTTTCAGAAAAAATGAGGTTCAAGAAAAGCTGGAAAAGATCAAGGCTTATTATAAGAAATCCCGTCATCGTTCTTGGAATGATAGTGAACTAAAAATCCTTAAAGAAAGCCTTTCTTTACCTATCAGAAAACAAATGAGTCTCTTGCCCGACAGAACTTTTCAAGCGATTAAGAACATGCGAAGAAAAATCAGAAGGGGGAAAGCTGTTGGGTAGCGTCTTCAATTTTTTCTAAATGCAATTGACAAAACGCCTGCAACTACGGGCAGCTGGGTTGATGTTGATTGTTCAGCGGATATTCCGAGTGGGAGCACAGGTGTAATCTTAGATGTTCACAACACTTTATCATCAGATGTAAGAGGCGCAGATTTCCGTAAAAACGGTAGCACAGATGACCATTATGCTAACGCTTACCTTAGGCCTTCCGCACATACGTATGTGGTTATAGGTGTGGATTCAAACAGAATATTTGAGGCAAAGATACAAAGTTCAGATATAAAAGTATGGCTTGTAGGTTACTGCGACGATAATGTTGTTCTTTTTTCTAATGTCATAGACAAATCAACCGGCACGACAGGTTCTTGGGTTGATACTAACGTTAGTACAGATGTAAGTGCTGATGCAACAGGTGTCATATTAAAATTCATTAACACATTAAACAACTACTACACAGGTTGCAATGTTCGAAAAAACGGAAGCACAGACAACCGTACAGGCGGTATACACGGTCTCGCAAGGGAGGACAGAGTAATAGGGATTGATGCAAACAAGATTTTTGAGCAATACATTGGAAACACTTCTATAGACTGCAAGTTGGTTGGTTATACTAAGCCTCCTGTGACTTTCTTCACTAATGCAATTGACAAAAGTTTAACGGCTACAGGCACATGGACAGACATTGATTTGACATCTGACACAGACCCAACAGCAGATGGTGCGATGTGGGAAATATCGAGTGGTACTTCTGGTGCTTATAAAGGCGAATTTAGAAAGAATGGCAGCACGGATGACCGGACATCATCTGCTAAAATAGGCGCGAAGATTATACATGCTCTCGTTGGACTGGATTCAGGCAACATTTGCGAAGGATGGATAGACAATACAGCGGTTGACTTTTACCTAATTGGATACTGTAAACCGAGCGTAATAATTAAAAGTTGGGCTGGTTCACTGAACGTTTCCCATACATTCAAGCGTCCAAGTCGTTTTATTAAGCTAACTCAAGTACTGCAATTAGCACATCTTTTTCGTAGACATCGTTTGATGAAGTTTTCACAAATTCTGCAGGTACTTCATCAGTATACTGTGTCTTTCGGGGTGATTCTTAAACAGTGGACCACAACCTTACAAGTAACCCATACTTTTCGGAGACCAACAAGGTCAATAAAACTCACACAATCTCTTCAGGTTGTCCACAGTTTTACTTTGAAAAGACTGTTTAAATTTCTTCAAAGTTTGAACGCGATACATATTTTCAGACGCCCAAAGAGAAAAATCAGTTATACACAAACTTTGCAAACATCACATGTTTTTAGCAGACCTATACGTATAATAAAGCTTTCCGCTGTTCTACAGACAATGCATCTATTCTCTCGGCCAACACGATTAATCCATTGGCTACAATCTGTAGGGCTCCTACACGAATACTACGTAATCAAGCCCGGCGTGAAAGTTACAAAGCTATTCCTGGTTCTCGGAAACATTGCCATACAGTTGACAGATAATTAAACAATACTACGACCATCATATAGCCATAGTAAAATACCCTAATTTTCACCATCCTTCACCCTTATTTTATTCAACTATGCTGAATTTTTAAAAATAGATTGTCTTGTGTGATGATTAATTCGGTTTTCTATTTGTAAATTCTCTTCAATATTCGCAAAGCTAGAAGGGTGATCCACCTTGAAGGTTTCTCTTTTTGTCCAAAGTCAAAACTAGCCCACACTTTAATGATTGATTCGGGTGTAAACCTTCCCTTGCTGTCTTGTTTTGAGAGAAGCAGTTTGACCATTTCTGATTCTTGAAGCCTTTGCTTGGCGTATTCAAACTGAGACAGAGCGTCCAGAAACTTCAAGATTTTGTAGTCGGTGAATGGGTACTTCAATTTCTCCCAATCAGTTCCAACCTGACTGTCATGGCCAGCATATTTTATCTTCCCCCTGTTTTCCCAGCATTCAAAGAGAAAATCAACTCCCCTCATGGCAATCTCGCTGTTTCGAAGTTTGGGGTTTTGAGCCAATGCCCCGAGCACAAACACTGTAGCTAAGGCGCAACTCGGCTCCTTCTCTCTTGGTCCGCCAATCTGCCCAGTGTTCTTACACCAGAATCCTCCATCAAGACGCTGCCTTTTGATAAGCCATTCATAGGCTCTTTGAAGTCTTGAGTCTCCTAGAAGACCGAGTTTTGCCAGGGATTCAATTATGATGGCGCTGTGGCAGTCACTTGGTTTTGTTGGCGGATCCCACCCGAATCCACCAGATTGGAGTTGGGTGCTAAGCACGTATTCGCAGGCTCTTGCAATCCTTTTATCCTCTGCGGTAAAACCGAAATCCGCTAGCACCGGAAGCAACCAGAAAGTAGTATCTTTCTTTGGCCACCATGTGTGAATGTCTTTCGGTTTTCCCCAGTAACCATCTTCATTTAAACCTTCGAAAATCTTTTTTATAAGTGGGTGCTTTGGAATCGCCATTCTTGTTGCTATGACTAGACCGTCTTTCTCCTCTTTATCCAGAAGGTCAGTTAACGTACGATAGATTATCCAAGGCTCGCCAGCGAGTAACCATTCTACCATTTCCTCCTTTAGTAGCGCTTCCCGATTCAATTTCGAAACCTGCGTGACGCATGAGTTTTTAGGGTATCAAGGTTTCGTTTCAAGAGTGTTTCTTATTCTTTTAATTTCTAGGTTCGAGATTTTTCTTTTTTGAAATGTTCGATGGTGAACATGTTTCCATCTGGGTCAACAAATGTGGCTGCTCGGGCCCCCCAATGCATGTCTTTGGGTTCTGTGACAAATTTGACGCCTTTCTTTTTCAGACTTTCGTACGCCTTGTCTACGTCGTCTACCAGCAGAAAGATTTCCAACTTTCCTTTTTGTTCGAAACCAAAATGCACTTCTCCAACGTCAAATTCTGCGTAATTGGGCCATTCACCCCTCTTCTTAAGCCCAAGAATGTTCTCGTAGAATGCTACAGTTCTCTTTGTATCCGAAACGGGAAAGGTAATATGGTATAGCCTTTCAATCATGACTACTCACCCTAACTTCCATTAACGTGCTAGGCTTCATAAAATTTTCCTATCACAAAAATACTTCAAGATGACCTTGAAATAAGACTTTGCCGCTTGGATCTATAACTGCCCGTCAATCTCTCTTTTTAACCTCTCAAAAAACTTTCTCATATACTCTAATCTTTGTCTGCCAATCTCTCTAGCTTTTTGAGTATATAGTTTATCTGGAATATGCTTGAATTTTGTTTCGAACTCGAGGTTTGAGGCATGTTTCGTGGGGTCTTTGATTCTTCCGTTGGGTTTTCCACCAACAAGATTTTCTTTGATGTACTCATTTATCGGAGTGTCCGCATGGATTTTTTGACCACATTCTCCCCCGATTGTAAAGGATCTAGCGATTCCCGTTGCTCCTAAAACATCAAGTTTGTCGGCGTCGCTCAGAATTTTTGCCTCTTTTGTTTCCGGTTCAATTCCGCTTCTGAATCTGTGAGCAACAATGCAATGCTTGACATGTTTTATTTTTTCTTCTGGATAACCCAACTGCCTTAAGATCTTTTCACTCATCTCTGCACCGAGAATTGCATGGTCGACATCTAGAGCGGGGATTTGTCCTTTTTTGTCTTCTTTGGTTCTTGCAATGTCATGGAGTAAAGCTGCCGTTTTCAAGATATCTAGATCAACATCCGGTTCATAGCGTGCCAATTTCAAGCATAGGTTGTAGACTCTCATTACATGGTTAATGTCATGAGCAGGGCTGGCTCCTTCCATTTCCTTTTCAACGATCATTTTCAATTTGCGATATCTTTCTTCCATAATTGATTATGTAAAAGGAATCAACTTATAAACCAGACGAACCTTTTTGGAGAACAAATAATCAAAAATTCCTTTCTACAAAGACTATGGTTTGAAAGCTTGCCAAACTTAGGTTTGCTGGTAGCCCGGGAATTACCGCACGCTAGAGTTGAATTTATACTATTTCTCATTCGAATCTCTTTAATTCTTTGAGCATCTATGGATTGGTTGAGAGCTTTATTCTGCCAATTTCTTCAGAAACTCGATGCTGGTCATGACATGACCGTACATAAATGGCCATTGATGAGTTATTAGATGACTTTTGTGAGCCTGCTGCTCTTCATCGTCCATCGTTTCCACCAAGTCCGACAATATGACGGTGAACAATCCTTTGGTGAAACCATCGATAAGGGTTGCATTTACGCAAGCTTCTGCGAACACACCTGAGAGTAAATATGTATCCCATCGACGCTTTCGAAAGAGTTTTTGAAGACGAGTGTCCGCAAAGGCGGAATAAGTATTCTTTGTGAAAGTCTCATCGGCTTCGTGTGGACTAATACCATCAAAGAATTCAACAGATTCCTCAACGTCATGCTCAGTGTAGAAGGTTGCTTTGGGATTCTCATGATATAATCGATTGATGTTTTTAGGCAAATACTGCTCCCTCCAAGGAGTTGACCGAACCCAGATTATCGTACCACCAAGCCTGCGATACTCATCGGTAAATTTTATGAGTCGAGGAATCATTTGCCTTATTTTATTGAATGTAATATTTATTTCTGGGCGCTCAAACTTTTCACTACAGCAGGCATTCATCAGATCGACCGCAATCAAAGGATATAACTTAACTGTTGCATTGATGTCAGATTTTTCAATTCTGGATGTTTCAGTCATATAATATTTCATCTCGGACCAAGGAAAGTGATGACTTTGGTATCACTTCATATTAAGTCTTAGGTCAAACATGTCTGCGTAGTATTAATTAGACTCTGGAGTTTGGTAGCCCGGGAGAGATTTGAACTTCTGGTTTTCTACTTGGTTTTTTCGGAGACCAAGAGGGTTCCTGAACAATAACAGCACAAAAATGCTATTTTTATAAAAGGTATCTTAGAATAGGATTTTTTGCTAAATAATCTAAAATTCTTCTTTTTTATTGTGAAAATTGTTTAAATTTGGCTTCTTTTCCTCTTTCTAATCGGGGCCAGAGCTGTTTGGTGAGCGTGTCTGTTGATGATGTTCGTGACGTGGTTAATGTTAGCGCGACGGATATTCCAGACGCTAAAGTTTTGAAGATGATTAAGCGGGCTGAAGTCACATTAGAGCTTGAGCTCGGCAAGGAGATTGACTATAACGACTGCACCGATGCGGAAAAAGAGTTTATCACGGTATTGGCTGTCGTTTACGCCATTTGTTATTTGACCGGTGGCTCCGCGGTTGGCTTAAGCTTCAGTGTCGGAGATCAGAATGTTAGCGTTTTGGGTAAGGCTCCGCCCTTGGATGTTTTACAAGCTGAGCTTGAACGAATTCTGAACAATCTCAAACAGCCATATGTGGGGAGAGTTTAAGATGGGCACTGTTCCTGAAGCCTATCACCAGTTTGTTATGGATTATGCGCCCAACGTCTATGTTATTCCGGGTTCTGGACCAGACCCAGAATGGGGCAGAGCAGCTTTTGCAGCAGCCTTCGCCATAGATTTCCTTTACGAAGCCTACTTTGACTTTCAGTTCGAGGATCGAAGGGCTGAAATCAGCAACAAAATCGTGAGCCTAGCCGACTGGATTCTGTCTCAACAATGCACAGACAACACGAAAAAGGCTTATGGCGGCTTCAAAAGCAACGAAAACAGCACATACTATTATAGTGTTGATGCTTGCCGTGTTATTCCTTCGCTTTTGAGAGCCTACGAGCTGACGAATAATGCGAACTATTTGAATGCTGCTAGGCTTGCTGGAGCCACATTTCTGAAAGCCATGCAAGATAAACAGGCTTATGGCGGTTTCGCGCGGGCTGTCACGATTGAGGACGCTTGGCTTTTCCAAATGGATGTTGAATGCTTATATGGGCTTGTTGGTTTGAAGATGCTTGCTGAAAAGTATGACACAGCCAATGCTTCAACGTATCAATCCATTATCTCTAAGGCTGTTGGCTTTCTCCGTGAAGGCTTCGAGAACCTTTGGCTACACTACGACCCTGCAGACTCAAGATGGCATCGCGTAGGCTTAGCGGAAAACGAGATTTACGATGACCCGTTCGCATATGCATTAATCGGCTTATATGATTATGAAGGCTGGAGCCTCACATGCCAGAAGGTTTACAACTTCATCAACTCTGTTAGAGCTTCTGCACAGTATCCAGCTTATAATCCAGCCATATGCTGGGCGGGCTACCTAGATGTTGTTTCACGTTTTCCAGCATGCGACTACTATGACGCTGTAACAAGCGGAATCCTTTGGAAAATCCGCAAAAACCACGACAAGCCTAGCCTCGCCTTTAGCATGCAAATAATCGGCAAGCATCAAAACGAGTTCATGTTCTGGAGCGTTAAGCACACCGATTACAGTTATGTTGAGAATAAGCAGGCTATGGCTACGGTCTGCTGGCTTGCGCACTTATTCCTAAACTATGAGGAACCTATAACACGTTTCACCCAGATTCTGCGGTCTAAAGGCGAAAATATACTGCTTTATCCAATCAGAGAAGCAGCTGACAAGGTTTCTTACGGCGAAGGAGTTGACATCAAAGCCATAGTTTCTCCAGCAAGAGTTGATGAAATCTTAATCGAGCCAGGCTACATAATCAATGACTACCTAACCATTCACGTTTTTGCTCCAATAAAGCAGCATGATAAAATCCGCAGAAAAGGCGTAGACTATGAGGTTCTCAGTGTTCAGGCTTTCGACTTTGCCGGCGAAACCGCCTATTTTAAAGCGAATTGTAGGAGGCTTCTTGGAGCATGAGCGAGATCGAGGATGCTGTTACAACAGTGGTTAGGCTTCTCTGCAAGAACATGTGTGTGGTTAAGGATGACGGTTCAATAGCCAAAATCCACGTGAGCGATGAATGGTATGACAGGGAGCTTTTCAAGAACTATGATGGACAAGTGACTGTCGGCTTGACTGAAAGCAGAGACACGAAAATCGAGATGTCTGGAAGGATTCGGAGACGTTTAGGCTCTTTGAGGGTTAACGTTTGGGCGACAGACCGGGAGGCAACATCTGACCCTGGAAGGCTTATGCGAAAAAAGGTGGTTGAAGAGGTTAACCGCGTCATTAGGCAGAGCCGCAACAAACCCAATGAAACACTTTATGATTTCGCTGGTTTAGGCTATCCGGAAGGCGATTCTCATAAGGCTTTTCAAGTGGGGGCTTCGTCAGAACTTGCTCCGGAACACGCAGGCTGGAGTGAATTAACGAGTACGGAGTATCAGAAGATTTGGTACAGCGATGATACACGCTATTCAAAAAGCCACGATGTTAATGGCGAATACGCCTTAACGCTTTTCCGCTTCAAAGTTGAAAGCCGAGAACAAACTGTTAAAAAAATTGTTTTAGCCTTTGAGGGTTACGGCACTGCTCCTAGCGGAAATGGCGCTACAATAAAGGTTTGGAATCATGTGGCTTCTGCGTGGCAAAACGCTCAGGCTGGAACAGGTGGAGCAGACGAAACAATTACTATCACACTCACATCTACACTTGCTGACTACATTGATGATTCTGGTTATGTTTGGCTTCTCGCGAGAACAACAAACCCAAGCAACGGCGTAACAGCAGCCATAATATACTGTGATTATGTAAGTTGCACTGTAACCGTGAACGGCATAACCTACTTGGATGTTGTCAGTTTTCAGGATGCTGATCGTGTTGATGTTAAACCCTTCATCTTCAGAACCGAGTTTACCCTAAAATCATGGTCCTTTGAGGACATTGAAGGAGCATTATAAAAAGGAGTGTGAAAGAAAATGCCAGACACTTATGGTGCGCATGAAAGCCGCGTCTACTTCGTGCAGGAAAGCAACTATGGAGTGACACCGTCGAATCCGTCAATGGTTGGCGTAAACACTGAAGGCGTAGAACCGGGATTGGACCCTAGTTTAATAAAAATCAGAGGATTGGGAAGTAGAGACTTACAAAGCATTATCAAGGGTCTGCGGAGAGCGCATCTGAAGATTCCAAGCGTCTTAACAAGCGAGTCGCCAATAACTCTCATTCAGCATGCTCAAACGCTTCAAAGCCTAAGCATAGAAGTGCTTTACTATAAGGGCTTATTCGCGAATCCCACTGACGTGATTAGCTTTCTCTATAAAGGTTGCAGAATTAACAAACTCGAAGTGGAATGCAATATTGAAGACGTTATCAGAGCTGCCGTCGAATGCATCGGACAAAACGTTGCTGTTGGCACAGGCAAAATCACTGGCGCGAACTACGGCGATTATGCAGGCGCAGTTCCCTACAACGAAAGCTATGTTCAGAGGGGACAGCCAGACGGCTCGGGCTTGGCTGACGTAACTCGAGTAACAGACTGGAAATTCAACATTGAAAACAACTTGAAGCCTGTAACCGTAATCCGCTCCACTGATGCATACCTAATAAAATACTTGCCTGCTCGCCACCGCAACCTAAGCGGCGAATTAACCTTTGAGTTTGAAAGCAAGCAAGAGTTTGATGATGTCGTAAATGATAGCGAGTTCAGCCTCAAGTTTGGCTTAGGCGGAACATACAGCGCCTTATTCAAATATTGCAAGTGGGAAGAGGTGGCAACGCCTACTCGCATCGAGGACCTTGTCAGCCTAAAAGCGAAGTTTGTTGCAAGAGACGTTTGGATAAGCTAAACGGAGGCATAGCAAATGCGAAGTGAAGTTTTGGAGCTTGACGAACGGTTTGGCGATGAATACAAAGGTCGCTATGTCTTCCAAGAGATCACATGGGCTAAGCGGAGCCGCATAATCCAGAAATATACGAAATATCACTCGACCACGGGTCAAGTTGTAAGTAGCGACTTTATAGCCATACAAGCTGAAACCATTTGGGCTTCGCTTCGAGAACAGCCAGCTCATAAACCCATATCACTTGAAAAACTGTTAAGCGAAGACCAAGGCATTCCCATCGAACTTGGTGAATTATTTTCAAAAATTGTGAATAGGCTTAGTGGAATGAGCCATGAGGATCTGCGTTTTTTATTAGAGCAGTTAGACGAGGAAAGCCGCACTCAGCTCTTACAGAGTTTAGGCTATGTCAAACGTTCGGATGGACACCAAGGCAACTTGCAAAGCAGTCAGCCAAAACCATCCAGCAGTTTATTGCGATCTTGAACGAGTTAGACAGGCAGGCGGAAGAAGAGCGTCAAAAAATGGAGCGTGAGGCGAAATGGCGGTCGAAATGACATGCGACGTTGAGGGAATTGAAGAGTTTAAGACAGCCATAGAACGGTTTGATGGTGGAATGCAGCGTCAAGTTCACGTGTTTCTGGCTAGTTGGGCGGCTGATGTTAAGGGTGAGGCTATGCGTCTTGTTCCTGTGCGAACAGGGCATTTGCGGAGCACAATCTACGCTGAGATTAAAGAATGGATTGTTGAGATCGGTGCAGAAGCCGCTTACGCCTTGTTTGTTGAGCTTGGCACACGAAGAATGAGGGCTCAGCCTTACCTTTACCCAGCTATTCAGGAGCATTTGCCAAGGCTTAAGCAGATCATTTGCGAGGCTATTGACGCAGCTAAAGCGGAGGCTGGCTTAGAATGAGCTTTCGCGAAATAGCTGTAACCATAAGAGCGGTTAATCGTGCAAGCCACGAGTTTGCAAGGATTCAAACTGATGCCGAAGCTTTGAGTGTGCGGATTAAAAGTCTTGGCGCTGCTATCGCTGGTTTAGGTGCAACGGGCACTGCTATTGGGCATATAGCACATCAATTTGGCATTTTAAACGACGAGCAAGCTCGTGTTTTCAACTCAGCAATGATGGTTATTACTGTCATGGGCATGTTTATGCGCACAAGCTGGGGCGTAGCCGTAGCCCAGAAGGTTTATGCTGCTGCCTGTTGGGTTGCAACTGTCGCACAGAACGCGTTGAACATTAGCTATGCAACGTTTCTGGCTTTGACTGGTGTCGGCATAGCTGTCATTATAGCGGCTGCAGCTGCCATGTGGCATTTCGCCAGTCAAATGAATGCGGCAACAGCCTCTGTTAAGGAATACAATGCTGCAGTTGCTGAAACGTCCACACGCACCCGGTCTATAACTCGTGCTGGAGAGGAGGAACTCTATCGGCGAGGTGTCGAGTAATGAGCGTTGAGATCCCAAAAGTCGCGATTGCCTTCGGCGTTATTGGTGTTCCTCAAGGTGATGTCATAGATTTACGCGTGCATCTTGGCTGCACAAAGGAAGTTGGCAGCTTCGAGTGTCTGCTCCAGAACTGGGATAAGAGGTACAGCCCGAGCGGAACATCGCCTATTGACGTGGGCATGGACGGGCACATCGACATCGGAAGAGGCTCAAACGTTCCACAGATCATAACTTGTCGTGTTGAAAGCGTAAAGTATGAATCCACGCCAACGGAGAACTATGTTCGCGTTTCTGGGCGGTGCTGGGGAGAAAAGCTGTTCAGAAGAGTGGTCACGAAAACTTATGAGAATCAGAAAGGCGAGGAAATTGTTAAGGATTTGCTTGATAATTATGTTGGTTTAAGCCATGTTAGAGATTCGACTGAGCTTGTTGAAAACACGGATACGACGTATACAAAGCTGGAATATGACAACACGCCTGTCTGGGACATCATCAAGTATATTGCTGAAAGTGCTGACAAGGCTGGCGTTATAGGCTTTGATTTTCGCGTGGCGCCAGATGGCAAGTTTGAGTTTTTCCCAAAAAACAGCAAAGCCTCACCTGTAAGCCTCAGTGAGAAGATTGAGGTTAGCGAGTACCGTAAGGATATTCACCGTATCAGAAACAAGGTTCTCGTTTACGGTTTAGCTGACAAGAGTTATCCGCTTGACAAGGATGCTTGGACGGAGACCCTAACCCCTGCGGATGGCGCTTGGAGCGGAGACCCGGGTGATGTTTCTTTTGATACAACAAAAAAGGTAAGGGGAACAGGAAGTATTAAACTAAACGTTCCAGTTTCCAACTATTATGGAAGGGCCGTCTTCACACTTAACGCGGGAAGAGAAGCAAACGGCAACAAGTATCCTGTCTTGAGCTTCTACGCCTTTTTGGAGGAGTCGTATAGCGGAAATGTAGCGATACAGCTTTATGATGCTGCAGATAAAGGCGCAGAAAGAAATATCACAGTCGGGCCTGGCGAGTGGCGAAAGGTCGACTCCAAAGTTGGGAAGCTAAATGAGATTGAATGGGAGTACGTTGCACCAGGGTTTGATTGGATGCAGATAAAGAAGGTTATGATCCAATGCTGGTTTCCTGGCACCGGTACAGGCAGTTTCTGGGTTGACGCTTTGCATTTTGGCGGTTGCAGATACTCCGCCCTTCGTGAGGATTCTGGAAGCCAAAGCGCATATGGTTTAAGGGAATTGACGGAGACGGATGAGGAGCTCATAAGCGATAATGAATGTGACCTGAGAGCCAAAAGTCTTCTTGACTATTTTAAAAACCCAGCGGAATACGTGACGGTGACAAGTGCAGTAATTGACTATGGGAATACTCCGTTGTTAGCAGGAGATAAGATACACGTCGTATTACCAAATGAGAATGTTGACTCTGATTTTAGCATCGAAACCGTCGAATATCGAGTGGATGCAAAAACTCAAACGTTGGAAATAACGCTTGAACTTGGAAACGTGCCGCCCATGCTGGCTGATTATCTTTATGGCTTAAGAGCAACAACTGTAACCGTTGAAAAGCTTGCACGCACAAAACTTGGAAAAGGCATGGGCGCTTCAGGAGGAGGCGCATGGGCTCCAGACTGGATTTGGCCTACATTCATTGGTCCCAAGAGCGATGTTGCTGCAATAACTCAGTTCCGAACAAAGAATATAGCTGGCACTTCTCCTGTGAACCATCATTTTGACCCGAGTGATAATGAATACGGCCTTTTAGGCAGAGACGATTGTCGCTGGCTGGAAATTTGGACTAAATACCTTAACGTCACTGCTTCTGCGAAAGTAGGTCAGCTCAACATCAGCGAGACTATAGTTATCACGCCAACAAGGATTCTGCAGAATGTTTCTGCGGATGCTGCGATAATTACAAGTGGCAACTTCTTAGTGGATAGACTTGCAAGGGGCCCAGCTGGCTATGTTCTCGAGGTTCAAGGAGTAGACTACAACCCAATGTATGTGAACCCGAATTATCGTTATGAGCCTAAAAGCCACAGTCATTATCACTCTGAATTATTGGGTGTGGGGCCGGACGACCATCACGCTCAAAGCCATAATCACGCGGGAGAAGCGTTAAGCCCTAACTCCATAGCTGTAAACACTTTAAGTGTTGCAGTGAGTGTTAATTGTCAAAACTGGCTTAAGTCTGGAGACTTTATCTTAGCAAATGATTTTCGCATCACTGAGGCGGAAAAACTTGGCTTTCAAAAGGGTTTAGCTTTTCTCAGTGGCGAGGGAAAGGTGTTGATGGTTCTGGATGGTGAAGGCAACTTGAGCGTTGCTGGAAGAATTGCGAGGCTGATTTGAAGTGACGAGGAGTAAGAGGACTGTTGTTGAGGTTCGTGATGACTTGCACAGAGAGATTAGGAAATTGGCGTTGTTGAACGACCTGCGAATATACGAGTTGGCAAACGCGATACTGGAGGAAGCCCTAAAAGACCAAGAGAAAGTCAAGGCCTTAATTAGAAAGCTGAAGCTCTGATTTAGGCGAAGGGTGATTTTGCGTTGTGATAGAAGAGGAGTATGTTTAAATATGTGTTTAAACAGAATTTCGCGTGGTTGCCACTTTGACTAAGACTATTACTATTAGGGATGAGATTTATAGGAAGTTGTTGAAGATTAAGCGGGAGGATGAGAGTTTTAGCGAGTTGTTTGAGAGGCTTGCTGAGGGTATGAATCCTCTTGACACTTTGAAAAAGCTCAGGGGTTGTGCGGAGTTTAGGGATAAGGAGCGCATGCTTTCGGAGATTTATGCTGTGAGGGCTGAGCGTAGGCTATGATTATTTTAGATACGGATGTTTTGATTGAGGTTTTTGATAAGAAATCGGTTAAGGGTGATGAGGTTTTGCGTAGGCTTGACAAGAGTGGCGAGGATATAGCTACGACTGCGATTAATCTTGATGAGGTTTTGTATGGTTTGGAGAAGTATGCTAAGCCTGTTAGGGAGGTTTTGTTTTTGCCTGTGCTTGATTTTGCGAAGAGGGATGCTGTTTTGTCTGCGGGTTTGGAGTTGAAGGCTGAGGGGATGGGAATTTCTATTCGGAGGACTGATGCTATGATAGCTGCCATAACTATGAACAGGGGGGCAAAGCTCTACACGTTTGATTTGAAGCATTTTGAGCCTTTGAAAAATTTTGGGCTTAGGCTTCTTTCAAAATAGTTGGAGGGATTGGTTGTGAAGAGGTTGAAGCCTGAGGAGAGGGTGAATTTGGCTATTGGTATGAGTGACGTTTGCATAAGAGTTTGTGCTGATGGCGTTAGGGATCAGAATCCAGGTATCAGCGAGGAGGAGCTTATTGAGCGTGTTAGGGAAAGGCTGATGTTTGGTAAGAAGCATAAGAAGTGAGGGTTTAGGGTTTTGGAAGGTTTTGAGGGGTTTGTTAGAAGGGTTGTTGGGTGTTTTAATGCGGTTGGTTTGGATTATATGTTTACTGGTGCTTTGGCTGTGAGTTATTATGGTAGGGCTCGGACTACTGCGGATGTTGATGTTGTTGTTGCGGTTTCTGGTAGAGAATGGCGGGATAAGCTTGTTTCGGCTTTGAGAGATGCGGGATTAGTTGTTGACGAGAGGAAGATGGATGCGGCTTTGAAGTCTGGTTATGGGATAGTTACGTTTAAGGATAGCAAATCGCCTTTGACTGTTGACATTATCTTTTCTAGGGAGAAGTTGAAGAAGAGGGCTGGAAGCGTTTTGGGTTTGAGGACTTTTTATCAAACGCCCGAAGAGCTTATTTTGGCAAAGTTGCGAATGATTAAGGCAACCGTTCCTAGAGAAAGAGCTTTGAAGGATGAAGAGGATGTGAGGGCAATCTTGAAGTTTACGAAGGTGAATGTGAAGGTTGTAAAAGAACAGGCGAAAAGGGAGAACACACTTTCAATATTTGAAGTTCTAGAAGAAAGAAAAGAACGTGTTGAGCATTAGGAAGGTCAAAACTCTATTGGATATTGCTGTTCGGCGGGTTTTGGAGAGGGTTGAGGAGAGGTATGGGTTGAGGTTGCCGAGGAAGGTTGTTACGGTAGATTATGGCTGTGATGTGGGTGACCTTTTCATTAGGTTTAAGTGTGTTGAGCATAGTGAGGGAGAACCGACTGAGGATGGAAGAGTGATAGTTCATTATGACAAGAGAGGGAATGTGGTAGCAGTAGAAATAACAGACATAACAACCCTTTAACGAAATGCTTAAGTGTATTGTAAACGGTATTGTTTACGGTGGTTTGTTGACTCAGGTTCAGCTTAGACTGCCCGAAAAGATGGTTGAGGAGATTGATAGGTGGGTTGCTGAGGGGCGTTTTAAGAGCAGAAGCGACGCCATAAAGGCTATTATAAGTTTTTATGAGGAGCGGGAGAAGACGCGTGCTTTTTTTAGGATGCTGGTGAGGCGGAGCGAAGAGGCGAGGAAGCATCCTGAGGTTCTTGTTCCTTTAGAGGAGTTTTAGTGGCTTTTAAGGTATTTCTGCACCCGAAAGCAGCTAAGGCTTTGGAGAAGATTGAAGAGTCTATAAGAGTGAGGATAGTTGAGAAGTTGAGGGAGCTGAGAAGTCGTCCTGAGAGGGTTGGGAAGCGTTTGAGGTATTCTGATTTTTGGAGCCTGAGGGTTGGTGATTACCGGGCTATTTATGAGATTGACAGAGAAAAGAATCGGGTTATTGTATTGTTTGTTGGGCACAGGAAAAAAGTGTATGATGATTTCTCAAAGATCTTCTAAATGGCGTTTGGTGTGATGAGAATTTGTGTTTTTTAGCTGGAAAGGATTGGTTATTTTCTTTGATTTTTTGGATCCGGTGTTCAGTTCGCGGAAAACTTCATCGTGTTTCCTAAGCACTTCGTCGAGCACTTTCATCGGGTCCTTTCGTTTTGCCATGTTTTAGCCACGCTTCGATTTCGTCAGTGTTACGTGTAAGAAGTTGATTTGGGTCTTATAGCCATTTTGTTTTGATTTCTTTTATGGTTTTTATGTGGGGGTCGTCTGTTAGGCATGTTGCTTTTAATGCTAGGGTTGTGGCCGCTATTATGCTGTCTGTCATCGAGATAAAGAATCTGACGTCACAGACTCTTTCTTAGATATCTTCTTCTCTGAGTTTATCAAGAAGTGTCTTCATTTCTTTTGGGTTTGCGTGTTTTGCTCCAGAACCGGCGAGATCAAGCGTCGATTTTTGCTTCAAATCTTCCTTTATTTTTAGTATTTTCTTCTTTAGGTTGGTGATTTCTTCTTTTGCGACTTTCCATGTTAGTTCTAGGTCGACGCCGAAGTATTCGTGGATGAGGATGTCTCTCATTCCGGCTATTCTTTTCCAGGGGATGTCTGGGTGTTTTTCTTTTAGTTTTTCTGGGATGTTTTTGACGGCTTCGCCTATTGTTTCGATTCTTCTGATTACGGCGTCTTGTGTTTGACTTGAATTTAAAAATTGTCGTTTGTTCATGTTTTTGATGTATTCTTCTATTTTTTCTGTGCTGTCTATTATGTGTTGGAGGAAGATTTTTGGGTCTTTTTTCATAGGATCACTTTTTGTTCTTGTAGGATTTTGTCTTTTAGTAGTGGGTGCAGGGAGTTGTAGGTGAGGACGTCGACTTTTCTTCTCAGAACCTCTTCCAATTCTATTTTTAGTCCTGCGAGGTCGAGGAGGCTTTTTTCTCCTTTGAACTCGACGAGGATGTCTATGTCGCTGTCTTCTTTTTCTTCTCCTTTCACGAAGGAGCCAAAAACAGCTGCTTTTCTAACGTCATAACGTTTTAGTACGGGAATTATTTTGACTTTAATTTCCTCTAGTTCCATGTCGACCACTTACCTTTCACTGTGTTGCTCTATTTTTACGTTTTCATAAGGTTTAGGCGTGTGGTGCATTTGGAGGAAGAGCCGACTGAGGATGGAAGGGTGATAGTGTATTATGATAGGAGAGGGAGTGTGGTGGCAGTAGAGATAACTGACATGGCTGTGCTCTAGCGTGGCAGAGTAGGGAAGTGGTTGTTTGTTCTGTTTTTGGTGGTGGGAGTCTGGTTTTGGTTAGAGGGGCGAGAAACAAGGAGATTGTGTTTAACATGCCAGACGCCAAAGAATTTGTAACGGAAACTTAGCCATAACAAAAACGAAAGAAGGCCTAAAATTGAGGAAAGAGATTGAGTGACCTAAGTGATGTAAAAGAATGTACGCTAAATAACAGACTTGAATATTTCTTCTGGTGGATATCTTTCGTGGTAAGTATAATTCTTCCGTTTCCCTTTTCTTGTTAAGACGGCATCTTTACCTTTTGACAGTTTGTACAGTGCTAAGGCAACTACGGAATCCGCAAAATTATAACTCATACTTTTCAGCTTGTCTTGAACTTCAGAAAGTTTCCTGCCATCTTTTTCACCAAAGAAACCCTCACGGTAAAGAACATTCTTTAAAAGATGATCAACTGTTACCTTACGTCCCTCTTCTCCGAAAGTTAAAGAGATTTTGGTCTCAGTAAGGTTACTGAAAAATGAAACAAAGGTCTTATAGTCTTCAAACATGTCATTCTTCGTAAAAATCAAAGCTTCCAGATAGTCAATATACACTGGAAGACATTGACTAGCACTTATCTGAGCCCGCAAAGGTTCTGGAGGAGGTACATCATGAGGCCCTCTTGCGTCTCTGAGGGAGTATATTATTTCCATTAAATTGAATAGCTCATTAGCTAGCTTGAATTGTTTAGCTTCTAGCTCCGATTTCAACCTTCCTAACTTGTTTTCAAACTTACTTTTCTCAACCTTTTGAAAAGCATCAGTAGAATATTTTCTGTCGATTTCCCTGAGTAAGTTATTGACAATTCTCTCACAGAACATTCCACTCCATGAAGTTGCATTTCTCCATTCTGATCTTGAGAGTTCATATAATACATGAATGTAGAAGAAAAGGGGACTTATGAAGAAATAAAGATTTCTAGCTGCATCTCTGTTTCCTGTTTTGATTTTCTCAAGGTAAGGTGCAATGTGAGGTTCTAGGCTACTCCTTCCTCCCATCATTTTCTTCCAATCATCTACAGTGTCCATTATTCCCTCTAGTATCTTTTCTTCACTCTTAGATATGCCAAATGAGTGTGCAAACAAAGCTTCAAGGGTATAATATTGTCTTCTTTCCTTATCAGATAGCTTTGAAATGTCAAAGGACAGTGGGCTATCCTCCAGTGCTACTCTGTTTCTTACGGTATACCCATCGTTCTTGCTCGTCTTTAATTCTATCTAACTTCTTAGGTACTCTACGATTCAAGGCCATGATTACTGGCGTAACAGTCGAAACTGGTACAGTTTTTCTTCTCAGTTCCTCGAGTACCTGAGTAGCGTTCTTGAAATCGTCAAAAAATCCTTCATCGATTAGTTCATCAATTGCAGGTGATATTACGCCCGTCCTTGGTCCGCCTCTTTTCTCTTCTTTCTTCTTTTCTGGCTCCTTTTCCTTAGGCCTCTCAGTTGGTTCTGGTTCCGGAGGAGTTACAGTGACTGTTTTAATCCATTCAAAAGCTTCTTTATAACGTGTAGTGACTTCTGCAGATTTTCCCTCATACTCTATTTCAATATCTCCTTTCTTTATCCTGAAACGCGATTTATCTTCGGACATTGCAATATCAATGTACTAATTGAGACTTAAAAATAAAAGTCTTTAGACATTCCAAGTTAAAACCTCAATTTCAGCAAACAAGGCACCAAAGGTTGTTAAGGATGAATAATGCGGAAACGCTCTGTCATAAATCCAAATCGATTTAGTACGTTAGAAAGATGTATGGGTTAAAACATTTCGCTTGCGAAAATAGGTGGGTTCAACTTTAAATAGCAACGCTTTTTAATAGAAAAGTCTCCTTTAGAATGTGTGGTCAAACCATGGCTGGAGAGATTAGAAAAGAAAGAGAAAATGAGCGTACACGAATATTGGTACGTATAGGCGAGTTTCAAATTGAACTTGAGGGCACATATAAGAATGTGCAGTCGCTAATGGGAAGCCCGTTATACGATTTCATTAAGGAGCTACAGACGGTAATTGGCGAAATACCTTCTGTTAGGGCAGTGGCAGAGGAAGCTGAGACTGTTCCGACCGAATACCCACCGCCTTTAGGTAAGCCAGCGTCACTAGGGGAGGCCTTAAGAGTGCTCATGGCAGAATCAGGTTGGGGAAGAGAACCTCGAACCCTTGCCGAAATCATGACCGCGTTAGAAACCAGCGGCATATACTACAAGAAAGCGGCTGTAGCGACAACTCTTGTAACATTGGTGAAGAGCAATGTGCTTCGGAGGCTTGGAAGTCGAGGCAGTTACAAGTATGTCGCTGCTTGATCGGTCGGCTTCTGCATGGGTGAAAAGGCCAAAAGCATAGGGGAAGAAGCAGAGGTCAAAATATGGTCTTTTCTTGGTTCTCTCGGATACAAAATACACATAACAAATGAGCCGAAGTATAACATCGATTGCATCGCCGAACCTCCTCCAAAAAATCCGATGTATGGCATGGCAAAGCCTCTTTATGCACCAGACGGACTTACAGCCTTTGAAGTTAAAGTACCCGCAGTAAGTCAGAAGAAAGTCAGAGAGTTCAGAAATAAAATTCTAAAATACAATCGTGATAATACTGGCGACAAACGACTTAAGGGAGGCGTGTTCCTCGTTGACCACAAAATTTCGCCCAAGATGTTGGACTCTATGAGAAAACAGCAAGTATGGGGATGGGGAGTTGAAAGACAAAGACTTTATCATGAAAAAGCGAATATTTTCAAAAACTTTAAACAGAAAGCTTTCATCACTGAAATACCTCTTGATGAAAGGTGTTCGTATCTGCGTTGTTCAACACCGCCGCCAACAAGGTCTAAAACACTACTGCGTATTGTCGTGTTCTTTGATGATGAGTTTCATATACTTTCTCAAATAAGAGTAAGAAAAGTGATGAACAAGATTAAAGAAGACTCTATAACTCCGCTGATGAACTACGGAATTAAGCCACTTAACCTATTTTTTGAGTTTTATTCAATAGGAGGCTTATCTAAATATCTCAGAGAAGAAATCTACAAAACTGTAATAGAACCATGGAAGGCTGAACAAATTTCAGTATTTGTAGACAAAAGCCCGTTTAAAGATTTCCGAGCATTCCCCATATTATAATGTAATTCCCTTTTTCTCAGTAGTCACCAATATTCATGTTCCGCTTGATTTTGTAAATTTATGAATTGGTAAATTTCATGAGCCTTTATATTGGCTTTTTCTCGCTCTTTTTCTTTTGATGATAACGCATGAAGGAGGTTGTTAAGCAAGTTAAAGGCTTAAGCCTAGGCGACCTAGTCAAAGTTGACTGGTTCGACGCCAGCATAGGCAAGAGCCTCAGCGGCGGATTAAACGGCATAGACGTCCCAGTCACAAGCTGGGGCATATTCCTAGGCGTCTTAGGCGCAAAAAACAAGCACATAATCCTAGCCCAGAACAACTTCCGCTACGCAGACGGCCTCTACGACATAGACTACACCGCAATCCCAACAGCATGGACTGTAGGCGTAACAGCCATAACCAAAAACCACGTCCCACCCGAAACAGCAAAACAACTCCTAAACAGCTTCCTCATAGGCGGAAAAAGCACAATCCCAAGAAACAAACGCCAAAAAAAGGCGAAAAACCATGAAAGACTGGATTAGAAAAGCCCTAACAAAACACACACGAAACCGCGAAATCCCACCAAACGAAAGGCTTGTCCTAGGCGTAAAATTCGCCGTCGCCATGACCGCCTGCCTATCCGCATTAGAAATCACCCACCTAATAGTGCTAAACCAATGGAACAGCGAAATCTTCGCAGCCATAACAGGCCTAACAGGCACAATAGGCGACATACTCATCACACAAAAAGCGTGAACACCATGACAGAACCACAAGTTCAACCTATATATAGGGGGCCTATAACAACCACCGAGAACAAAAAAGGAGTCAAAGAACTCATCGAAACCCAATGGAAAATCATCAACAGACTCCAAATCCTCGCAGAAAACGCACGATACGACAAATACCGTGGTTTTTACTACCAAACCCTAGCAAGCCACATACGAACCCTCTCAATGCTCCTAAAACTCCACGGACAACCAGACCAAACCCAAGACCTAGCCACACTCCTAAGCCAAATCCAAAAACAAGCCAAAACCCTCGCAAAGAGGCTAAAAACAAATGACAGAAGAACTAAAAAAGCTAGTCGAAAACCCAACCCTCTTCGCTGACCTATTGCTCAACTTCAAACCCTACCCATACCAACAACGCCTACTAAACGACAAAAGCAAACGCATTGTAGCCTGCATGGGAAGACAAACAGGCAAAACAACAACAATAGCCGCAAAAGCCATACACTACGCATACACACACCCAAACACAACAACCCTCATCGTAAGCCCATCCCTAAGACAAAGCATGATAATGTTCGAAAAAATCCAAAACCAAATCCAACAAAACCCCTTACTCGCAAAAAGCACAACCCGCAAAACTCGCACAATAATACAACTCACAAACAAATCCCAAATAATAGCCCTACCATGCAGCGAAAACCTCCTAAGAGGATACACAGCCCAACTAGCCATCTGCGACGAAGCAGCCTTCATACCAGAAAACACCATCACACAAATAATATTCCCCATGCTAAGCACAACAAACGGCACAGCAATATTCCTCAGCACCCCATGGGGAAAAGACCACTTCTTCTACAAGGCTTTCATGAACCCAGCCTACAGCGTCCACAAAATAAAATCAAACCAATGCCCACTAATAACACCACAATTCCTCGAAGAAATGCGCCAAAACATGACCCACGAAGCCTACCAAATGGAATACGAAGCCGAATTCACAGAAGCAGCAACCTGCTACTTCCCACAAGACCTAATCCGCAAATGCATCGAACTCGCCCAAAAACAAAACCTAGAACCCTACACAAACCTCCAACAAGAAATCCCAAAAGGCAACTATTACGCAGGCATAGACTTCGGCAAACTCCAAAACCCAACAGCCCTAACAATAGCCAAAAAAGAAGACAACATCATAAAACTAACATACATCCACGAATTCCCACTCCAAACACCCTACACCCAAATAATAGGACACCTAAAACACGCACACGAAAAATTCACCCTCCAAAAAATCCTAGTAGACCAAACAGGCATAGGCGAACCAATCCTCGAAGAAATCCACAACCAAGGCATAAACTGCGCAGAAGGCATAAAATTCACAACAGAAACAAAAGAAGAACTCCTAACAGCCCTAAAACTAGCAATGGAACAAGAAAAACTCGCAATACCCTACAACAGACACATATGCCAACAAATCAACGACCAACAATACTCATACAGCAAAACCGGACACATCCAATTCAGCTGCCCAACAAACACACACGACGACATGCTATGGGCACTAGCCCTAACCGTAGCAGCCTCAAAAACAGAACCCCAACCAAAACTCTGGGTAATCCCAAAAATGAGCAAAGGCAAAGCAAAACTCCAACAACTCCGCCAAAAACTTCTAAAACACAAGGTTCAAGGCGCCACAAGATGACCCGAAAACACGAATACTTCAGAATCACAAAGTTCGCAAGACGCTACGACCGTAAAGCCAGCAAATTCACATTCAACATAGCCTACGAAACAGCAACAACCATAACACCCCGCACAATAAGCGTGGCAGAAGCATTCGGACTAGGCATAGACCAAACACAAAAATTCGTTTTATACGATAATATTGAGCTGAAAATAGCGCCTACAGACATAGTCTACATAACGGGTGACAGCGGTTCAGGCAAAAGCGTACTGCTAAAAGCCATAAAAAAGGACCTAGGCAAAGAAGCCGTAGACATGGCAGACATCCGCACAGACGAAGACAAACCATTAATCGACACTGTTGGAGAAGCATTCAGCGAAGCCCTAGAGCTGCTAAGCAAAGTAGGACTAAACGACGCATTCCTCTTTGTAAGGCGATACCGAGAACTCAGCGACGGACAGAAATACCGTTACCGCTTGGCTAAGCTCATCGAATCAGGCAAGCAGTGGTGGGTTATGGATGAGTTCTGCTCTATGCTTGACCGTGACACGGCGAAAATCGTGGCTTTCAATGTGCAGAGGCTTGCAAGACAAAACGGAAAGGCCGTGATAGCCGCAACAACCCACACAGACCTCTTCGAGGATTTAAAGCCAAGCGTCCACATCCACAAGCGGTTTGGAAAAGAAATCAGCGTAAACTATTACCCGAACAAGCTCAACCATGAATGTAGCCTCACAAAAGAAATGCACATAGAAGAAGGTAACATAACCGACTACAAGAGGCTCAGCCACTTCCACTACAGGACAAGCAGCTGCCCACCACCACGCAAAATCTTCAGTCTGAAACGAAAAGACGAACTTTGCGGAGTAATAGTATACAGTTATCCACCACCAACAACCTTCGGCAGAAGCAGAGTCTGGAGAGGAACCTTCCAACAGCTTCAAAAGGAAATAAGCACCATTACCCGGGTTGTTGTGCACCCGAAATACCGAACAATAGGCTTAGGCGCAAGGCTTGTAAAGGAAACATTAGCTGAAGCTGGGACACCATGTGTTGAAACGTTGGCAGTTATGGCAAAGTATAATCCCTTTTTCGAAAAGGCGGGGATGCAAAAAATAGCGGAAAGCAAACCAAATCCAAACATCTTGCATGCAATAGAACAGCTACGAGAGTTGGGGTTTAATCCAGTAACGCTTGGAAGCGTGAGCCAGAACTTAAGCAAAGTCAAGCTCGTTAAAAAAGATGGGATATTAAGGATTTTGGAAGAATTGTCAAGGAAGGATGGTTCCGTGAGGAAGCGGCTTATGTCTTCGAATGAAGTTTACCCTGGGCATGAGCAGTTTGTGAAGAAGATGAGGGGGTTTGACGAGAAGCGTTTGGCTGTTGCGTTGAAGACGCTCGCGTTTTTGTCACAGACGAAAGTGTATTTGTTTTGGCGGTCTTCCTGAAAACGGGTGTGAAATATGAATTATCAAGAGTTTATGGAAAAATTGAAAGTATTCCATGAGAGCCTTTGTTTTTCATAAAATTCCTCATCCATTGTGTTTTGTCATGATGAAGTCGCATGCGCGTATTAAAAAATTGTGAAGTCTAAATCCGAATCTTAGCTTAGAAGGTCTTTTGCGCTTTTAGTCTCTTTTTTGTCTAGACCCCTCTATATATAGGTTGAATTTTGGTTAGGCTTATTGTGTTGTAAGCGAAAACTATTCTCTCTGCTGACTAGATCCCTCCCTTATATATACATTGAACCCCCAAACCCAATTAAATTTTTCTAACTTATGGAATCCAAATTTTGAGCGAATAGCAGTTTTTCAATGTATGCTGGTTTGGTGAAGTACTTTCTCGACATAGTATTTAGAGATCAGGTCAATCGTGAGCCCAGTTTCTTCCTCTATTTTGTGTAGCGTGTCAGGCCACATTCTTCTGATAGCCTTCAACCTTCGCCTAAAATCTCGTGCTGATAATTCTGTGATAATCATGGCTTGTCTGAGAATCTTCTCATAATTCCTTGGCAGCCACTCCAACTCATAAGAGTAGAATATCCTCCACTTTGGCGGTGGCAAAAACTCTTTATTCAAGGCAAATATCAGTCTAATCAGCAGGTCAATGGCATAATTTAAGCAGTAATGTGCAGCCGCCAAATCGCCTCTTTCAATGCAAGCCTCAGAAACGGTGCCAACTTCTTCTTTTAGAGGACAGCAATACCATTTCATGTATTCGGCATAAATCACGATGCGTTTCGTCCAAAAATCTTTTGGAAGCCTCAATTTCTCTTTAAAAACTTTCTTGATTTCTCCTTCTGGGTCGAAGACAATTTTGGCTTTTGAAAACTCCCATTTGTCTGTTTCATTCCATTTCCATCGTTTAAAATCCTCCAGACAATGAACCTCAAGGTCTATGTCGATGCCAGAACGCCTTTCCTCATCTAAACCTAAATCATAAATTTGCCTTCTCAAGCGTTCATCTCTTTTGCTTAGGAAAACTACAGTGTCTAAGTCTGAAAACTTGTCGGCAAAGCCTCTAACCAGACCGCCGATGAAAACTACGCCAGTTACGCCTTCATAGACAGCTATTCGTGAAGCCAGCCCTTCAGCAACCCGCCTGAACTTTCTTATCCGATTTTTCCCTTTTAATTCATTATTCATTTTGACAGCCCCTACTTCTAACCTAAATAACCGCTCATGCTATTTGATCATCGCTTTCGCCAGATGTTGTATGGGCATTGGTTCCAACAATAGCTTCCACCTTTGAAGACGCAGTTCTTGCATTCAGGCCTATCAAAAAGCTTAGGCTTACTCACAAACGTTCACATCAATCACTATAGCGAAGCTTTCACTTTTAGTTTGTGCAGGCATTTTCACAACAAAGCTTTTAAGTGAAACTTCATGAAAATTTACTTAGCCCCAAAGTATAGGTTTAAGTGGTGGATTGCACATGTGCGAGAGAAAGAAAAAGAAGGAAGAAAAGAAAAAAGAAAGTAAACCCTGCGCTAAATAAACCCTAAAACGAAGTTAGTTCTCCAAACTCGTTAAAATTCACCTTTTTTATTTATAGTTCTCTAAAAGTTTAAGTTCGCTAAGGATTTTGAATTCATAAAGTCTTTTTGAATTGCAACTTAGTTTAAGCTTGGGCTTGATGGAACAGGTGTATCCCCAATTGAAGGTGGAGTCAGTCACCGTTGTCATTCTAACGATTTGCATATTTCTATCGTTTTATTTCACATTTCTATCATTTCAAGCAGTTGATGATACCTTAAAGAAGCAGCTTGTAACAGTTGCCGCATCCTCCATCATAACGGGAGTAATACTTTTTGCCTGCTTGACGATTTACTTAGGAATCAAAAAGGCCTTTTCAAGGGTGGAGACTCAGCTAGAAAGCAGCGAAGAATCGTCAGAACACGATGAAGGCTAATTCATCCTAAATGATTAAAAAGCTTATTTACGCTTTATTAAGAAAAAGAGAGTTTGGTTTTGTTATTTTTTAGCGTTTTTTTATTGCGATTATAAACTCGTCTATGGGAATAGCGACCATACTCATGATTTTTATAGTTCCTCTTGAACCAAGTTCAATGGACACCTTAGCAATGGTTTCGTTATTCGGAGCTTCCACAACGTTCACAAAGTCGTAGGGTCCCAAAACAGCATATTGACTAATTACTCTGACACCGAAGGCTTCAAGCTCCTTATTGACTTCCTTAATCCTTTCAGGCTTTTCCCTAACGGTTTTCCATCCCTCATCCGTCAAGTTAGACAACAAGATATAGCAGGGCATACAGTCACCAAAACATAGTTATAGCCCCTAATCCAAATTTCAGCTTTTTGCTAATATAGACGCATGCTTTAGCCTTTCCTTCTACCCTTTTTCTCATATTCCTCCCTCTGCCTCATCCACTCAGCATATTTTTCCAACAAACTTTTTATCTGCTGGTCTATGAAGTCGTTTACACTTAGGAACGGCATACCCATATCTTTTATTGCTTGTTGCAGTCTTTCATACTCTTCTTTTGGAACTTCTATGTACTCATACTCCCCTTTTAGAAATCGGAGTCTCCACCTTACAGCGTCCCGAATAAATTCTTCCCTAGTCGTAAAACCCAAATGCCTATACTCGACTATGAAACTTTCAATCTGAGCAAGCAGTTCAGGCGGTAATATTACAGATTGTGAGAGGAGATTTTCTATGGCGTCTGTGTAGGTTTGCATCTTCATCGTTTGGGCTGTTAGCTCACCCAGTAAGGCTGTCAGCTTTTGGTGGGCGTCATCTGATATTCTTAAAGTCTTCATCACTTTATCCTCGCCTAAAACGTTATAAGTGTAATTTGTTCAATAAGACTAATAAAGCTTTTTGGTATACTAAATATACATGTTGTATGGAGGCTACAATGGTGAAGCATCACATAGGCTTAACAATAGACGCAAAACTCTTCAGAGAAATTGAAAACCTTCGCGGAAGAGAAAAACGCAGCACCTTCATCGAACATTTAATAAGACTTGGACTTAAAACCTACAAAAATGAAAACCAGCCTTCTGCTGTTTAAAACCGGAAAATTGCAAACCACGCTATTCTACGCCCCATTTCTTAGTAATTTTTACAATCACGAAGATAACAAATGCAACCATTAGAAATGTGATAAGTGTTCCAATGAAGTGGCCTACGCGGAACGGCCCTATTTCTATTGCTTCCCAAGCTATTCCAGGTGTAGCCAACTGTACTATCGGCATTATAAAATCATCCACTAAAGCTTTGACTAAGGCGCCAACGTAAACACCGAGAATAAAAGCAACAGCCATTCCCATCACCTTATACTTTGAGACAAAATCCATAAACTCCGCCCACAAACCCTTAGGCGGCGAAGGCGGGGCAGGCTTAGGCTCCAGAAGCGTTCGAATACGCCGCAACTCTTCCAATATCTCTTCATCTTTCACCAAAACAATCACCAGACATAATTTTTCCTCATTACAGCTTATAAAACTTTAAAATTGGTGGGCCGGGAGAGATTTGAACTCTCGACCTTTCGGTTTCTGCGCTTTTATCAGCCGAACGCTCAAACCAAGCTGAGCTACCGGCCCATCAAACATCAACTACTATAAGCCATTTAACTATTTTTAAGGATTTTCGGAACACTTTTAATTGTTTATCGGCTATTCTTCTCTGTAGGGCCCGTAGCCCAGCATGGATTAAGGCGCCGGCCTTCGGAGCCGGAAATCTGAAAAGACCGGACATCCAGGGTTCAAATCCCTGCGGGCCCGCCATACAATTTTCGCTTTGATTATATCATGGGGAGGCTTAATGAGTTCCGTATAAGACTTAAATATTTTCTTTCGTCTCTTCTGCATGGGATGGTTATCCATGATTTCAACTAGTGAATACGCTGTGAAGTTAGAAAAGGTGGCCAAGCGCTACGCGGATATAGTAGCCGTAGACTACATCGACCTAGACGTTAAATACGGAGAAATCTTTGGTCTTCTAGGTCCAAACGGCTCGGGAAAATCCACTACATTGAAAATGGTTTTAGGACTGGTCAAGCCAGACTCTGGGTCTGTTAATGTTTTGGGCATAAATGCGGATGATGATCCTGTAACGGTCAAGAGGCATGTGGGATACGTTCCCGAGAGTCCGCGTCTCTATGAGTTTTTAACCGGACTAGAATATGTCGACTTTGTTGCTGACATATACAGCGTAGATGCCTCAGAAAAGAAGATGCGGATAGAAGAGTATTTGGAGGCCTTTGATCTGGAGGGAAGGGAGGGCGACATGATAAGCAGCTACTCTCAGGGAATGAAACAGAAAATTGCCCTTATCTCAGCTTTCCTTCACAAGCCAAAACTGCTTGTTTTAGATGAGCCTTTGACTGGCTTAGACCCAAAATCGGCTAGAATCGTTAAGGATTTGCTACGGAAACTAGCATCCCAAGGAGTGACAACCATTATGTCAACCCACATTCTAGAAATCGCCCAAGCAATGTGTGACCGCATAGCCATAATGTATGAGGGAAGACTGCTTGCTTTGGGCAACATGGAAGAGCTGAGACAGAAGGCGAGGCTGCCAGGGTCAGACTTGGAAGAAATATTCCTAAAGCTCACAGGAACTGAGGCTATTAGAGAGGTCGTTGAGGCGCTTTTGAAATGAACTGGAAAAACGTTGTTAGGCTTATAAGCGTTGACATGAAATCTGGACGATTAATTAGGGGGCAAAAATTTAGAAGATACCGAGAAAGAAGGGTTTTTCAATACTTATTGTATGGTGGAGCTTGCGTTCTAGGATTGGCGATAGGATTAGCCGTCGGAAACTTGTACATAGGGTTGCCCGACCCTGAACTGAAAAGCCTATTCTATCAGAGTGCCCGCTACCTTTTAACATCACTCCCAACTTTAATCCTCCTTTACAGCTTGGTCATCACCATGATGGGGCAGATTCAACGGATGGGAGTGAGGTCATCCATTCAACTTCCTTACTGGCTGCCCATCACTTGGGAGGAGCACACCCTAGCCTCCACCTTGGCTCACCTTATTGGTCTCCCTTTGGCCTCCATCATCCTATTCAGTTCAGCCATATCAGTCTTCTCCATTTTTCTAGGAGAGTTGCCTTTCGCAACTTTAACAGTTCCCGCCTTATTAGCTAGTGTCTTCCTAGCTAGCGCAACCACGGAGATTTTCAGAGTCTTACAGGTGAGGCTTATAGGAGCCATTTACAAGACTTCTGGAAGGACAGCTGTCTGGGTGAGATTCCTTGGGTCTCTACTATTTCTGATAGCCTTCTACATAATTTGGTTTTCCCTTACGTCTGGCGCTAGCTCCATCGCCCTCATAGAGACGGTTGCAGGCGCCCAGAATGCTGTTTGGTTTATTCCGTATGTCTGGTTAGGCATGGCTTTGGCTTCCTTTATGAGTGGATTACTGGTGCAAACTGTTGTTTTTTCGGTGGCTTCGATTCTGTTTATTCTAGTCCTCTTCTATGCGGCGGTTAGGTTAAATGCTAAATTTGGGTTGTATGAGCCGCCAGCAATAACCGTCTCCAGAGGAGTATATGTTCCAAAGGCTGGCTTCTTGGGAAAGCTTGGTTTTTCCTCCTTAGAGGCTGCTGTGATAAGGAAAGATTTTAAGGCCTTCACGAGACGACGGGAACTCATGTACATATTCGTAATGCCTATAGTTTTCATACTTATGCCACTGATGCAGTATTCAGGAATGTTAGGTAAACCCGTAGCGCCAGAAGCTTCGCCTTTTCTATACGCTTGGATGCTCCTTGCACCGGGGGCGTTAATGGCCATAATGTTGGGCACAATGATCATCGGAGAGGAAGGCTCTTCTGTGTGGCTTTTCTATTCTTCACCCATCACTGCGCATAGCCTAGTCAAGTGCAAATACGCCTTTATTTGCATCCTTTCATGCATAGTGACGCTTGTGTGTGGTGTTATTGGAATTCTAATAGCCCATCCATCGCCGCATCTAGCTTTTGCGTTACTGATAGAGTCTATGTTGCTAATCTTCGCTTTAGGGGCTGTTTCTCTCAGAGCAGGAATAAAGGGAGCCGACTTTGTCGAAGTTCCAAGGCCTAGAATGATTAGGCCTTTAACTGCTCTTGTTAATTTTCTCTTATGCGGGATCCTAATGTTGGCGATACTCTCTCCTCTCATTCCATACGCAGTCACAATGATGAACTTGCCTGTTCCTATGCCCATACCAAAAATAGACCTCTACATCGCAATTTCCATAAGCGTCGTCATAGCTGTCGTCATAACCTTTTTATTCTATAGAATAGTCCTCAAAAACGCAGAAGAGTTCCTACTCAAAGCCGAGATATAAATTAAAGACGTTAGGTTGCTCGATTGTTTAAGCCGTTTTCTTTGTAACATCTGACTTTAGGAGTCTATAGACAGCTACCAGAATGAAGATTATGGCGTAAATTGCCACAATTATTGCCGCCTGTTGAAGAGCTTCCCTAACCAAGATTGCCTCTGAAACCCCTCTTTTCGTCGCTTCAATGGGTATTAAAGGGTCATTGATCAAATTAAGAAAAGCGGTGCTTGGTATAGTCATCAGTTCCCTCATTAGAAGCGAGGGAAAGTAATTTGAGCCCCACGTTGGAATGCCTCTGCTTAGGTAAAAATATAGGTATTCTCCGGTCATACGGTAGAGCTCGACTAGGAGCTGGCTTATGATGGATGAAGCGATGAGTATGGCGAGAGCAATTAGCATAGCGAGGGTGTTTCTTCTGAGGGCTTCGCTAAACATGAAGGATAAACAGAAGAAAATGAGAGTTGAGTAAATAATCGCTAAAAACATGAGTGGAACGTGTTGGAGACTGTTTTGGGGACCGAAAAACCAACTCGCCAGAATGACTCCTACAACGGTTGTAAGAGCTTCCACTAAGGCTAACAACGAAAAACCACCCAAAAACTTCCCAGACAAGTACTCAACTCTCGTGATGGGTTTCGAGAGCAGTATATCAGCTGTTCCATGCTCGTATTCTTCAGACATTGTACTCCCGGCGATTATGATAGCTATCAGTTGGACGAAAAGACCTTGACCCTGTAACACTCCCAGAATCCACATGAAAGGTTTGACCTCTTCTGTCAAAAACATAGTGCCCGCTGTAAACTGAGAATAAAGCGTCAGTATCAAAGTTTGAACTGCTACGGCTAGGATTATTAGGGCTAGAACCGACTTTTTGGCTAGGGCTCTCCTCCACTCATAGCCAGTAATCACGGCAACTCTTCTAAGGGTACCCATGTTATTGGCCTCCTTTTAGGGCGCGTAAATAAGCGTCTTCTAATGTAATCTTGTGGAGATTTAGGCTCAGTAACACGCCTTTTTGCTTGAAGATCTCTGAGGAAATTTCGCCTCTCATGTCCTTCTTCTCCTTAAGCTTTATCATTAGTCGGTTTCCCTCCACTTGCACATCTTCCACAAAATCAAGCTTTTTAAGACTTGAGACCACGCTTTTAGTAACGTTCTCCAACTCGGCTTCCACAACCCATTGCTGAGTGAAGGCTTCCAAAACCTCTTCGATTGGACCGCTGAAAACGATTTTTCCCTTGTTTATCATCCCCACGTGAGTGCAGATTCGTTGAACCTCGTCTAAAAGGTGGGATGATATAAAGATGGTCTTGCCTTCTTTCGAAAGATTTGTGAAAAGGCTTCTGAAATGAGCTGTGGCCTCCGGGTCCATACCTATCGTTGGTTCATCCATAATCAGAACCATTGGATCATTGACAAGGGCCAAAGCAACAGACAGCCTCTGAACCATCCCCTTACTGTAGTTTCCGATCTTCTTTTTACCCCATTCTTTTAAACCAACAAGATCAAGAAGCTGCCAAACCCTTTCCTTCCTAGCTTGCGCAGACAACCCAAACATCTTACCCATAAAGTCAAGCAGTTGCTCTCCGGTGAAGAATGTCTGAAGCGTCGGCAGTTCTGGAGCGTACCCAACAAATTGAAGCGAATGAACTGGATCCGCTGAGGGGTTTACACCAGCTATTTGAACTTCTCCTTGACATGGTTTGAGGAGACCAAGCATGATTCTTATCGTAGTTGTTTTGCCAGCCCCATTCGGCCCGAGATAGCCATACACCCAGCCTTTATCCACAGTGAAGGAAATCGAGTCTAAAGCCTTAAATTTTCCATAATACTTTGTCAAGTTCAAAACATTTATTACCGAATGAGACCCCAAACCAGCCACCTAATTTTGAACATATTTTTGCGTGAGCCCTTAATATTATTTAAGGTTGGGGCTTAATAGCTGTCGTATCTTTAGCACCTTCTTGAACTCTCATCTAAAGCAATCAAAAAGTAAAATTAATATTAAAATGAGGCATCTCCGTTATAAAGAGTGTTTAATATGTGGAACTGAAACTGAGATTTGAACCTTCTCGGGTTCCGCCAAAAATATAATTATGCACAAACTTTTTACATTGTAATTAGAAGTCTTGGTAATTGGAAGTCTTCAAATTGGTGCTAGCTAGGTAGTGGTTGTATTTATGGAAAGGCGATTGAGCATTGCCATTTATCTGCTTGGCTTGGCTACATTCGTGACTTTTCTAAGCGCCGAGTTAATAGCGCCGATAGTGCCAGTCTTGGCAGACAAACTAGGCGCTGAAGACTTAAGTATTGTCACTGTTTCCGGAGTGTATATAGTTCTTTTAGCTTTGCTTCAGATTTTCACGGGAGCTTTTGCAGACCGATATGGCAAACGCAGAACTATTGCATTAGGAGCTTTTCTAGCTGCTCTTTCTTCAATCTTATGTGTTTTAGCTCGGTCTTGGGAGCAACTATTGATTTTGAGGGCTTTTGGCGGGGTTGCTGACGCTATTGCTGGTCCCGCATTGTTGGCTTTGGTGGCAGAACTTAGCGGAAAAGAGAAAGGCAAAGCTATGGGGATATTCAGAAGCAGTCAAGGCTTTGCTTTTGTAATGGGCCCAATTCTGGGGGGAACAATAGCTCATTTCTTCTCCATTTTCACTCCTTTCTATATTGATTTTGGCTTGACGATTTTAGGGATCATGTTGTTCCTCGTTTTCGTGCCAGAAGCAAAAAGAAAACGTGAAAAATTGGCATTCTCTCTGAAAGCTCTAGGGTTCGTCAGGCAGAATCTAACTTTAATAAAAATAGCTTGCCTGGGTTTTTCAGAAACATTTGCATTCGCTGCCCTATGCTCATTTGTACCAGCATTAGCCATTGGATTCGGGATGACTGAAGTGGAAATAGCCACATTTTTCACATCTGAAGCAATAGTCTTTACCCTAACAAATGTGATCGTCGGCACATTATCCGATAGAATTGGTAGAAAACCCATCATGATTATAGGCTTAACGTGTAGCTCAGTAAATCTCATCGCATTCTTTTTCGCGAAGGATTTTTGGCAAATATTATTATTAATGGCTCTATACGGGTTCGGTAGCTCCTCAGTCTACGTTATGAGCTCAACGATGGCTATAGATATTCTTCCAGAAGAAAATAGGGCAATGTTATTTGGTGCTTTTGACGCACTAATAGACTTAGGCTTAGTTGCTGGTCCATCAATCTGCTTAGCATTCCTATCAATCTCAAGATGGCCTATTAATTATTCTTTCTTGTTAATGGCCATTCCCTCAATAACAGCATTAAGCTTCATCTTTCAAACAAAAGAAACTAAAATATGACTTCATGATAAAGAATGCTCGCTCAACGTGAGGGATTTGTGTTCGCTTGGGCCCGCTTTTATTTTGGTTTTATAGGAGAGGTTTATGAATAAGAGCTTTTGAATTTAAGATTTTTAAGGGTTAACGTATGAGACAAGATTGTTAAGGTGGTTACATGGCAAAGGTTGAAGTGGGTGTACAGGAGGCTTATCGCTTCTATTTGAATTTGATTAATTTAATTACGAGTGTTGATGATAAGGGGAAGCCGAACGTGATGACTGGGGCTTGGGCTGTTCAATTTTCAGTGAATCCGCCACTATTCGGAATATTGGTATCGCCTGAAAGATACTCTTATAAGCTCATCACTAAAATGAAGGAATTTGTCATCAATGTTCCAATGAGGGATATGGAAGAAAAAGTGATGTTTTGCGGAAGCTGCTCTGGAAGGAATGTGGATAAGTTTAAGGAAACAGGATTAACCCCTATTCCAGCCAAAAAAGTTAAGGCTCCATGGGTTAAAGAGTGCATAATTCATCTTGAATGTAAACTTGTTGATACAAAACAGTATGGCGATCATGCTTTACTCGTTGGTGAAGTGCTTGTGGCTTACGTGGACAAGGAAGCCTTTGATAAGGAGAGGCTTATTTTCCTTTGATTCGAACATATTGAGACTTGGGCGTGAAATCTACTAGGGCAAGATCGTCGTCGAACGCACAGAATCGCTTGGCATTTACAGCTCTTTCGCTGAAACAGCTACTAGGGTTTCTACAGTGTATTGTGTTGAGAACGCTGTTTCCATGACAAACTTCATAGCTGCCCTTTCATCAGGTGCTTCAAAGATTATTATTCCGTCGTATCGACCGAATGTGAAGAACGCATCTCTGATTTTGATGCCTTCCTTTTCCTTTAGAGTCTTCAGGTATTTGACAGCATCCATTCCTTTTCCCTTTGGAGAAAGTAGAGTGATGAACAACATGCGACTCACGTTTAAAGATATATCTCGCATGGCTTTAAAAACTTACGCTAAAACTGGTGGACCGGGCGGGACTAATACCCAAAGAGGTTCAAGTCTATCACTTGAATTGATGATGAAGAGGCTCAACCTCGCTCAATAGTCGGTTCCACAAATAAGAGCGTCATTGCTGTCTCCAGAAGAGATATGTTGGAGTCTTTTGAATACCGATTAAGTCGGTTCAAGAATCGAAAGCAGCTCGGATACCGTTTTTATCGTGAATTTAGGTTGCTTGTCCTTGTTCAAGGTTGACCATTTACGTTTTTGTTTGATGAGTCCAACCGATATTAGTCCTGCATTGTTTGCTCCAAGGACATCTGTTTCAGGATCATCTCCTGCGTAGATTGTCTCTTTTGGTTTAACTTCTAATTTCTCCGTGGCAACTCTAAAAATCTTGGATTGGGGCTTCTCTGATCCGACATCTTCGGAAACAATTACAACGTCGAAAAAGTGGTGAAGCCCCAACCGAATTAGTTTTTCCCATTGCTTGACTGATCTTCCATTCGAAACTATTCCGAGCTTGCAACCCTTGTCTCTGAGGGCTATCAAAGTTGGAATAACGTCAGAGTTTGGTTTTATGTAAGCAAGCTTTGTGTCGTGATAAGCAACGATCCCAGCAACTATGATCTTAGGGTCTTTGCAGCATCCTAAAGTCTCTAAGAGTCTGTCGAAGTGTTTGTCGTAATTAGAACCGTATTTTTCCACAATTTTCATGAGAAGGCTATGACCTTTCTGTACGCTTCTAATAGGTAAACCGCATTCGATCATCGCCTTGATAGCATTCATCCTTGCCATCTTAGAAAGTGTTGTGGAATCAAACAACGTATCATCAATGTCGAAGAGCACCGCTTTAATTTCCCTTTGTCTTTTCAATCATAAACCACCATAAGCGTCAATTCACGTTTAGGTCATCAATATCTAAAGAGGTGGAATGTTGTGATAAAAGAATTTTACGGTGACAGAAAAGTCCGAGTAAGGACAACGCGTTCGTTAAGGCCATACTGAAGGAAGAAGAGCGCGACTTAGCAAGGACGCCTTGTCATGGTATGTATTTTAAAAAGGCTGCAACAGCTCCATAGACCCCGGCATCTTCACCAAGTGGGGTTACCGTTATTTTCGGAACCCTGTTTATTGCATACTCTTTTACATGTTTTTTAATTGGAGACAGAATCATTTTTTTGTTCTTAAGAGTCACAGTTCCTCCAACCGTAATTAAGGATGGGTCATATGCGTTTATCACGTTCGCGAAGCCTATAGCGTTTAAGACCCCGATTTCCTCGATAAGTTGGAGAGACACAGCATCTCTATTCTTTGCAGCAAGGAACAAATCAGCAGCGCTCAGCACGGATAAGTCGCCCCCCGTTCTCTTAAAAAGTAGACTTTCTCTCACTATTTTTTCATCCATTTCGTTGACCCTCATTCTAGCGAAATTTGGTATGTTTCTTCCTGAACAGTAAGCTTCCCAATGGCCACGTTTTCCACATCCGCATGTTAGTCGTCCGTTGTAATCGATTGTGAGATGTCCAACTTCATGACCATTTCCATCTTTGCCCAAAAGCAAGGTGCCATTGACAATCGCTCCACCGCCTATCCCTGTGCTTATGGTTATGTAGACATAGTTGTCCAAACCTTTGGCCGCTCCAAACGTACTTTCGCCGAGAGCCGCTCCAACGCAATCATTGATAAGGCAGACAGGTACTGCCAACTCTTCTTCGATTGGTTTCGTGAGAGATACATACTCAAATGGCAAGTTAGTCGGTTTGATTAGCGCTCCTTTCTTTTGATTCAATGGACCTGCTGATGCTATTGCCATGCCTCTTAGGGTTGTTTCGTTAATGCCGTGCTTGTTGCACAAGAAACGTGCAATTCTGATTATTTGCTGGCTTATTGCCTTAGAACTGCATTTGTCAACCTTTTCATTTACTTTTTCTTTAAAGTCGCCCTTTTCGTCCGAAAGGACAACTCTTACCCATGTACCTCCTAAATCTACCCCTATCAAGTGTTTTTCCTTGACCAAGCCTCCACAACCTAAACAGCGCGCGACACTGAAACTCCTCAACTCCCCTCTTTTTTAACCTTTTCTAATAACTTTAGACTTTTCAGTTTCACTGTATTAAAATCCTTTTAGAAGCTTTTCTCGCGCCCCAGTAAATTTAAGTGCACGTTCTAACAACATAATGGACAAGTATGATTATGAAAGAGTTCCCCCATCACATGATGCGTGAAATCCACGAACAGCCCCAAGCAGTTCAAGCCACACTAACAGAAGGCCACAGAGAAGCCCAAAGCATAGTGGAAGAAATTAGGTCGAAAAACTATGAAATGATCTACATCACGGGCAGCGGAACCAGCTACCACGCTGGACTGGCTGGGCAATACGCATTGTTCACATTGACGAAACTCGTCACTAGCCTGATTCCAGCGTCAGAGTTTCCAGTGTGGATTCCGTCAGTCGCCAAACGGAGGGCCTTGCTGATAGCCATATCTCAGTCTGGAGAAAGCACCGATGTCCTTGCTGCAGTGAAAGCGGCGTTAGAAAAGGAAATGGATGTATTAGCGGTCACTAACACTCCGGGCAGTTCGCTCACCGAAATGTCACGTTACATCTTGCTCACACGGGCGGGGGAGGAACTAGCTGTCACGGCGACGAAAAGCTATGTCGCACAGTTGGCAACACTTTTTCTACTTTCTCTAGAGTTGACACGCCCCGAAGGGTTTGGGTCTGAAGACTTAGTGCAGTTTAGAAAAAAACTGTTCGAGGCACCAAAACTCATTTCGGAAACCATAAGTATAAACGAAGATCTGATGCGTGAACTCTCGAACACGCACAAAGACAAGAGCTTCTTTTTCTTATTGGGTAGTGGCTCAAACTATGCCACTGCGTTGGAGGGCGCGCTTAAACTGAAAGAAGCTTGCAACATATTTGCCGAGGGATTTGCCAGCAGAGAATTTTTGCACGGCCCCTTACAACTTCTCAATGAGAAAACTCCGGTTCTGTTCATGTTGTCAGGGGACGAAATAGATGGCTTTCTCGGATTGATGGAGACCATAAGAAAATTTGGGGCTCCTTTGATTTCGATTTCTGAAAAATCGGACAGAGTGGAGGAAGTTTCCACAGGATTAGCATGCATTCCGGAAGGTTTTCCGAAAACTTTTTCTCCTATTCTTTATGTAGTACCGTTACAGTTATTCGCCTATTACAGTTCCACAGCTCGAAACCTAAATCCGGACAAGCCTGAAAAACTCAGAAAGGTGGTGAAATAGTGAAAATTAAATGTGTTCTTTTCGACATTGACGACACGCTCTATGACACGTCTCTTCAAATGAGCATGGCGAGATTGAACGCCGTAAGAGCAATGATTGAGGCTGGACTGCCAGCAAACGTAGAAATCGCGTATCGCGTTCTTGAAGAAATAGTAAAGGAGTTCGGACCTCACTACAACCAGCACTTCGACAAACTTCTGGAACGCCTAGGCCTAAAATGGAATCCCAGAGTCATTGCCGCGGGTGTCACAGCCTATAGGGAAACCAGCTCGGCGTATTTGAAGACATATTCAGACACGGTGCCCGCACTCTTGAAACTGCGGGAAAGTGGATACCAACTTGGAATCGTTTCGGAGGGAAGAGCCGTAAAGCAGTGGCAGAAGCTCATACAGTTGGGAATTCAACATCTGTTCCATCGTGTCCTCATTTCTGAGGAAATAAAAGAGGATACTGTTAAACCAGAAATGTTTGAGTTTGTTCTCAAAGAGTTTGGCGCTTCTCCTGAGGAAACAGTTTTCGTGGGCAATCGACTTGACACTGACATCCTATGCGCCAACAAGGCTGGCATTATCTCGGTTCGAATGAGGAAGGGTGAACACCGAGTCGAAGAACCGAAGTCTCCAGAGATGGCTCCAAAATACGAGATAAGCAAGATTTCAGAAATATTTGATGTGCTGAAAAAACTAGAGAAACAACAGTAAAGGGTCTATTACTAGGTATCTCTGGAGCCTAAGGCTATAGACACGACAGGTTCAAAAGCTTGCTTCAAGAGAGATTTCGTGATCAAACTTGATCAGGGAGTGCATCAAGGAGCATGAGAAAGTAGAGGAGTGGACTATTGTGGTGGCAAGAAAGACCTGGCGGTTGATTTTTAAAGTGGAAAAAACCAACCCGAGTTTCAGCGCGGTTTTCATCAGCTAACAAGTTGATGAGGGACAAAGTTTTTAAGGTTTACATATATATATAAATTGGTGTTAAAATATGAAGAGGAGAGAGAGAGGAAGAGAAAATCATGGGCCATTTTTTGCATCGGTACTGTTAGCGATCTTAGTATTATCGTTGCTGCTGCCGTGTTCAAAAGTTAGCGCTCAGGTGATACCTAGAGAAGAAGCGTTTTATATGGAGTCTTGGGAAGCTCCTGCGAGCTTTAACTCGTTCAACCCTGATGCACCTTCTTTCCGTCCGTTTCTGGAACCCTTATTTATCTTAGACGCTTGGCACTTCGAGATTGTACCGTGGCTTGCTGAAAGCTATGAATGGATTGGCGATCTGACGTTGAGGATTACGCTTCCCAGCGATGCAGCTTGGAATGATGGTGAAAGCTTAAACGCTACGGATGTAAATTACACCTTTAGTTTGCCACTTAGAAGATCGGAGATTACTGGGGCTGTAGCTGACCTCTGGACATATCTTGACCATATAACTGTAGTAAGCTCTACTACGTTAGATTTCGTTTTGAAGGCTGAGAACCCGAACAAGTACATCCTTATACACACTCTAACAACCCAGGAGATCCTTCCAGAGCATGTATGGTCCACTAAAGAGGAGGAGTATGATAACTTAATGGAGTTCCCTAACACGGAGAACCCCGTTGGCTCCGGAGCCTACAAGCTCGAGTATGTCGATGTAGTCGAAGGCAAAACCATCTGGGTTAGAGACAACAACTATTGGGGTAAGGCGTACCACGGCTTACCACAGCCGAAATACATTGTGAACATAGTTATCGACAGCAATGAGATGGGGAATTATATGCTTTCAATGGGTGAACTAGACTGGTCTGAATGCTTCATGCCTGCCATTTGGGAACTTCCGGAGGGAAGAGGAACTTGGAGCACAAACCCGCCGTATTATATGCCAGTACCATACATGACTGGTCTCATATACTTCAACTATTTGCAAATAACGGGAGATGACGCTCTCAACAACCCTGAGGTGAGGAGAGCTATAGCTTTCGCCATCAATTGGAGTAAATTATGCGATGTGGCTTTCTCGAGGCTCACAACTCCAGCAAATCCCTCGTTGCTACCTGAAACAGTCCCAGAACTTGCTAAATACATAAACACAACAGCGGTTGACCAGTATGGTTGGGCCTACAACGTGACGAGGGCAAACGAAATCCTCGATGACGAAGGATACCCATGGGATGCAGGTCATGTCTGGAGAACTTACGACGGGACAACAAAAATAGGACCATACGAAATTCTCATACCTGATGGCTGGTCTGACTGGGTAGCGGCTGCTGAGATAGTCTTGGGAAACCTGGAGGCCATAGGTATAGATATAGATGTTAGGCTTTGTTTAGAAGAAGAGTTTTTCACCTCTATTGAATACGGGACCTTCGAAATAACCTTTGACCAGCCCTCAACTTGGACACCATCTATCCCATGGTACACATACTACGTAATCTACTGTTCACGTACTTCCCCAGCCTATAACCTGCCGATGCCAGCATACGGAAACTGGGGCAGTTACAACAACACAAGGGTCGACGAACTGCTTGACATAATCGCTCTGACTGATCCAACTAATGTGACTGCATTAACGGCTCTTTACGGTGAACTGCAATATATCGTCCTCAAAGAATTGCCATTCATTCCAGGCTGGTTCTATGGACCATTCTACGAGTATTCAGAGACTTACTGGGCTAACTGGCCAACTGAGAATAACCCATATACAGGGGCGGTCTGCTATTGGGATAGTTCCCACGGGTATTTCCCAATGCTTTTCCGCCTAAAGTCAACCTCGGATGTGATCGCTTGCGATGTTAACCTCGACGGCATAGTAGACATAGAAGACATATACAGTATGGCATTAGCCTATGGAGCCCTATCAGAACAACCACAGTACAAATTCAACCTAGACGTAAACTATGATGGAATAATCGACATAGAAGACATTTACTCGGCAGCACTGCAGTACGGACAAATGCATGACCCATAAACCCCCTTGAGTAAACCATAATAGGGTAAGAATGTGTAGGATCGAAGAGTGATGAAAAAACCGACCTTATCCCCCTTTTTTTTACATGTGTGTAAAAAAGCGATGTTTTACTTTGGTACGTATTTTATAGCCCTGTCACTCACATTCGTGATCATTAGGCTTATGCCTGGCAATCCCATACAGGTCCTTGTGGCTAGGTTAATGGCGGGTAGGCCAAAGGGGGGACCTGTTTTCGGGGTTGACAGGCTTTATCTTCTGTTTATCCAGGAATTCAGCTTAGATAAGCTAGCACATGAGCAATATATTGTTTACATGCAGAGCATGCTCGGCTCTACAATAAACTTGCTTACTTTCAGAATATGCCCAGTTTTGCAATCTGCCAACTTCGGGATAAGCATCACGTATTACCCGTTAACGGTTATGGACATCATGACCGGCAAGCTGCTATGGAGCTTGGCGCTCCTCCTCCCTTCCATTGTAATAGGATTCATAGTTGGAAACTATTTGGGTGCTATTGCGGCTAGTAAGAAGGGAGTTATAGACAATGTGGTTTTCAATACATCCCTATTCCTCTCTAACATACCATATTACTGCCTGGCGTTGATTCTACTCTTCGTTTTTGCTTTTGTTTACCGCATCTTCCCAATTGGTGGAGGCTACTCCTTCGGTAGGATTGGCTTTAGCTTAACCCTCGATTGGATCATAGATTATCTGCATCACTACGCGCTGCCATTTCTCTCTTTGTTTTTGATCACCGTTGGTGGTCAAGCCATAGGAATGAGAGTTATGATGATATACGAGCTTAACTCAGACTACTATGTTTATTCTAAGCAGTTAGGCCTAAGCGAACGGAAGCTAGTTAACTACGCCTACCAAAACGCAATACTCCCCCAGATTACAGGATTGGCCCTGTCTTTCGGTTCAATTTTCAGCGGTTCGCTAATAACCGAGGTCGTGTTCAACTATCCAGGTATAGGTCTCGCTTTGTACAACGCCATTTTAGGGCGTGATTACCCATTGATTCAAGGTTGTTTCGCTATAATAACCCTCACAACCCTAGTCGCCAACTTTCTTATGGACATAGCCTACGCATTTATTGACCCTAGAATAAGAGCGGTATACGCTGGTGAAAAGGCATGAGTTTGCAACTTTTAAAACAATCCAAGAAGTTTCTCGTGGGAATTAGCATTCTCCTGTTTTTCATTGGTCTAGCGACTATTATGCCATGGTTTATGCCTAACCCGAAGGCTATGATAGGCGGACTTTGGGAACCTCCGTCGTACGAGAGGATCCTTGGAACAGACCCCCTCGGTAGGGATGTATTCTCCTTATTCGTCCACGGGATAAATATGTCGCTTAGAATAGGGATTCTAGCAGGGCTTGTAGCTACAGCGGCAGGTGTTGTAATAGGAGCCGTAGCTGGCTACAGAGGCGGAATCGTAGACGAAGTACTTATGAGCATTACGAACGTGATGCTTGTAATACCGACCTTAGCTCTCCTGATAGTCTTAGCTGCTTTTATCCAGGTAAGGAACGAGATGCTAATGGCGTTTGTAATCGGGATTACTTCTTGGCCCTGGACAGCTAGGTCCATAAGATCTCAGACTTTATCTTTAAAAGCAAGGGAGTTCATCGACCTAGCCCGCATGTCTGGTTTATCGGAAAAGAAAATAATATTTCAAGACGTGCTTCCCAACATGTTCTCCTATATTTTCATGTGTTTTGCCCTTCAGATGGCGGGTGGTATTCTATCCGAGACTGGTTTGAGTATGATAGGTCTCGGACCTACAGACATAGTTTCTCTTGGCATGATACTCAGGTGGGCACTTTCATGGGAGGCTGTAAGGTTAGGCAAATGGTGGGTTTTCACTCCGGTCACCATAGCTATAACTCTTCTAACAACATCTCTGCTTCTCATTAACACAGGGATGGATGAGATTTTCAATCCTAGAATGAGAAGACTATAAATAGAACAACCTTTTGACAGTGTACTATATGTCAGTTTTAAGGGCAGAGAACATAAAAGCCTACTACAAGCTCCTAGACGGTGATGTTAAAGCCGTTGAAGACGTAACGTTCAGCCTAGAGGCAGGTGAGATCTTAGGCATCGCAGGGGAATCTGGATGCGGGAAATCAACCCTGGCAGCAACGCTTTCAACGGTTATACTTCCACCTCTCAAGCTAATTGGTGGAAGACTTATCATAGAGGATGGAAAAAACATATTCGAGCTTCGGGAAAGAACATTGAGAATGGAGATACGTGGAAAGTATTTGGCATTGATCCCTCAAAGCGCCATGAATGCCTTAACTCCGACTAAGAAGATAAAACATCTGGTTATTGACGCCATCAGGGCTCATCAACCTAGAATGCCTAAAAAAGAAATATTGAAGACTTCTAAGAAGCAGTTTGAAGAGATAGGTTTGCCGCCCAGAGTTTTAGAATCATACTTCTTCGAACTCAGTGGAGGGATGAAACAGAGAAGTGTAATAGCCATGTCTTCTCTCCTAAATCCAAAGGTTCTCGTCGCCGATGAGCCCACCGCAGCCCTCGATGTTTCAACTCAGAAAATCGTCTTGAATCTTTTGGTAAGTTTAAAGGAGAAGGGAATAGTACAGAGCATAATCTTCATCACCCATGATATTGCTGTATTAAGACAGATAGCTGATAGGATTATGGTGATGTACGCTGGAATGATCGTTGAAGTAGGCGGTATCGAGGACGTTGTATTCAAGCCGCTTCACCCCTACACTCAAGGATTGATATCAACCGTGATAGTGCCTGAACCTGATATTAAAGAAAAAGTTTTAACAGGAATTCCGGGTGCGCCTCCAAATCTCAAGGATCCTCCACCTGGTTGCAGATTCCATCCTAGATGTAAGTTCGTCATGCCTGAATGTAAGAAGAAAGTTCCGCCACTGGCATCTAAAAATGGAAAAATTGTTCTATGCTGGCTTTATACTTAGGTGAGTTTTGTGACTGGCAATATCATACTTGAAACCAAAAACTTAACGAAGGTTTACGAGGTAGGGCTTTTCAAGAAAGGATCGATAATGGCGGTGGACAATGTTTCATTCAATTTGCACAAAGGAGAAATAATCTCTGTTGTAGGTGAAAGTGGAAGCGGAAAGACAACCATGGCAAAAATAATACTCAAATTGCTTCCCTCCACCGACGGAAAAATCCTGTACAATGGTAAGGATATATCTGAGTTTAAGAAGAAAAAAGATTTGATAAACTATTGGAGGCATGTGCAAGGGATATTCCAAGACCCATACGCCCCCTTCAACCTGTTCTACAAGGTTGACAGAGTTTTCAACATAATCTTCAACCTATTCGAGAAACCCTTTAGCAGAGAAGAGAGAAAAAAGATGATAGAATCCTCCCTAGAAATGGTCGATTTGAATCCCAAGGAAGTCTTAGGGAAATATCCCCATCAGCTAAGTGGAGGGCAACGGCAACGCATACTAATAGCTAGAAGCTTGATTGTTAACCCTGAAATTCTGCTGGCAGATGAGCCTACAAGCATGATAGACGCCTCTACAAGGGTTGATGTTTTGAAGGTTTTCTTAAATTTGAGGGAGAAGCAGGGGCTGTCAATAATATTTATCACACATGATGTGGGATTGGCATATTACATAAGCGACAGAATGCTAGTTATGCAGAAAGGGCAGATAGTTGAGGAAGGGAAAGTCGAGGAGATAATAGCGAACCCTAAACAAGAGTACACTAAGAAACTTCTATCCTCAATACCGACTCTAACTAAAAAATGGGAGTTCTTTGAGAAGAATGAAACCAGTTAGGCTAGATAAGGATTATTTCATCAAGAACGGTCAAAAGTTCATTCTAGTTGGAATAAACTATATGCCGAGTGAAGCCTTTTACCGACTCTGGGAAGATTGGAACCCAGACCAAATCGAACAAGACTTCAAAAAAATGAAAGAACTCAACTTAGAAGCCATAAGAGTCCCACTTTTCTGGGCTTCGGTTGAATCTGAGCAAGGTGTTATGAGCCCCCAATTCCTCAAAAGATTCGACGAGTTCCTGGAGATCGCTAAAAAATACGAAATGTACGTTATGCCCTTCCTATTCGTAGGCGTATGCGTCGACATATGGGATGTGCCTTGGCGCCGTGGGAGGAACATATACAAGGACACTGAGATGCTGAAGCTCGAACGTAAACACGTAGAGACCTTGGCTGCAAGATACGCAGCAAACCCAGCTATACTGGCATGGGACATAAGTGATGAGCCCTACTACTACGGGGGAAACACGGATGCTGATACGGCTACCAACTGGGTCTCCTTGATCTATCAAGCTATAAAGTCTAAAGATAAGAGACATCCCGTCACTCTTGGGTTCGATAACTGCCACATAATTCAGAACACCGGATTCCAAGTTGAACGTCTAGTCCCTATACAAGACTTTTTCTCCCTATGTGCATACCCTATCTATAGCCTCAAGACACCTGAAGCCCACACATCAATGCGTTCGACGTATTTTACATCTTTCTTCATAAAATTCAGTCAGCTAGAAAAACCTGTGCTACTGTCAGAAGGTCCTGGAACAACAACCGTCTGGACTTCCAGCCGAAGGGCAGGAGACTACTACAGGGTTGTCATGTACTCAAGCTTCATAAACGGATCTATAGGTATCATGCCCTGGATACTTTACGACTATGACCCCAAACACCACCGGGAATTCCCGCTTGACGAGAAACCTTACGAGACTTCCTTTGGAATACTAGGCAGCGACGGTAAGGAGAAACTTCCAGCCAAGGAGCTAAGCAGATTCGCCCAGCTCATAAAAAAGGTCGACTTAGAAAGGTTCCGTTTCAGAAAGCCTGAAACAGCCCTGCTGATACCTAAGGACTATTACAAATATGTAGACGATGTTTGGCCTCGACTGTTCGAAGCCTTCATTCTCACAAAAGAGGCACATATGGAAGTCAATTTCGTTCGCGAAGGAGAAGACCTATCCGATTATAAAATTGTAATCGTTCCAAGTAGTCTTGCCCTTAGGACATCTTCTTGGTATGCCTTTAGAGATTATGTCTCGCATGGAGGATGCCTATACTTCTCCTATGGCGGAGCATGGATAGGCTCCCCAAACCCGCTTGGACCATTCTTCAACGAGATATTCGGCGTTTCACTTCAGGA